>ENA-UOIZ01000406-UOIZ01000406.1-human-gut-metagenome-genome-assembly--contig:-P88-NODE-406-length-45235-cov-14.392607_pt1 | contig 45235 bp, 43 predicted proteins | sample MGYA00242336_ERZ723883 | MGnify/ENA metagenome assembly ERZ723883 | reverse complement strand
TTAAACAAATTATTAATCAGAATTCTGTTGCATTTGCAAGTTGAATTCAGCAATGATTATATCTAGGACAATGCTTAACAGTCGTTTATTTACTTTTATACATAATCAATACTTTTATGTATTGATTATGTGTTTTATGTGTATAAGTTGCTCCAAGGAGCGTACGATCTCGATACCCAAACGCCTGACGGGCAGCGAATGGACGATGAATGGCGAAGCAGGTATCAAAGTCATGAAATTCTTGTCCGACACGGAGTGCACCCTCACGGAGGAGCCGCGAACGTTCCATTACGATTACAGCTACCACAAACCCGATCTGACGCTGACGCCGCGCGATCCGGAGCGGGTCCCGCTTACCGGGTCGATCATCCGCTGGGATTCGCAAAGCATCGGCATGACGCTCCATGCACCCGACGGAGAGGTCGTGTTCCACGCCGACAAGAGCCTCGGTTATTACATTTGGCAGCGATAATGTCCCGGTTATTCGATCGTTTTCTGCCGTGCACCCGCATGGCAGCAGGGTTTGCCCTGCTGCTTGCGGGCTGCAAGGATGTGGACTACGACTTCGGTCGTCGTGGACCGGCCCCACAGGTGACGGTCAACGCGCTGCTGACGCCGCAGGAGGATTTTGTGGTGTCGCTGCATTGGAGCGGCACCTACGCGAAGGAGAAGATGACCTTCGAGCCGGTTGCGCAGGCCGAAATCCGGCTGCTGGAGGAGGGGCGCGAGGTGGTGCGCTGCGCGGCTTCGGCCGACGGCCGCACCTCGACGGGATTCCGGCCCGTTGCGGGGCGCAGCTACCGGCTGGAGGTTACGGTTCCGGATTATGGGCGGCTCACGGCCGAGACCTCGGTTCCCGAAGCTCCCCGGGCGCGGATCCGGGAGATGCGCAGCCGGGGCTGGTACCGCCACTTCACGCTCGAGGAGCTGACGCTTCCTCCCGACGTACGCTCGGTCTGGATCCGGGGTTTCTACCGGCAAACCGATCCCGAGTCGGGAAGCGTGCAGCGCGAGGTGGGCGATTACTATACGACCTCGCCCTTTGTCGATCAGGTGAACGGCGCCAACGATGCGGACGAGGCCGACGAGAAGGGGAGTACGATCATTTTCGATGAATTTCTGCGCATCCCCTACGAGAATCGCACGCGGGTGCTGCCGTTGTATTTTTCGGTCTGGGGGACCAGCGACGACAGGACCCGCATCCGCCACACGTTCCGCTTCATCACCCCTTCGGATGCCTACGACCGCTACATGCGTTCGCGCTACAAGCAGCAGCTCAATACCACGGAGAGTGCCGAGGAGAACCCCTTCATCGAGCAGATCACCGTCTACACCAACATCTCAAACGGCCTGGGCGTCTTCGCCGGCTATAACTATTTCCAGATCTCCGAACTATGATCCGAACGCTTGCCGTCACGCTCCTCTTCCTGCATCCCGCTCCGGCCGACGCCCGCACGCCGGTCGATACCGTCGCCCTCATGCCTGCAGACGCTGTCGCCCTCATGCTGCCTGATTCCGTGGCACGGACGGTGGCCATCGATTCGGTGGCGGTTACGGCCCGCAAGCCGCTGCTCACGATCCGCCCGACGGGCAACATTGCCGTCGATGTCGAACAGCTCAAGTACGCACCGCTCTTCGCCGGGGAGAAGGATATCTTCAAGTTTCTGCAGCTCATGCCGGGGGTTTCGGCCGGCAAGGACGGCATGTCGGGGCTGCTGGTGCGGGGCGGCAGCAACGACCAGACGCAAATCCTCTACGACGACGTACCGATCTACAACCAGGCCCACGCCTACGGACTGCTCTCGATCTTCAGCGGCGAGACGGTGCAGTCGGCCGAGATTGCCAAGGGGTACATCTCTCCGGCCTACGGCTCGCGTCTTTCGGCGCTGACGCAGATCCGCACGCGCGAGGGCGACCGCTACCGCCACGGGCAGTCGCTGACCGTCGGGACACTCTCGCTGGGAGCCACCGTCGACGGGCCGCTGGTGCGGGGCCGGGGAGCGTATCTTGTTTCGGGACGCTACTTCTTCCCCGAGGCGGCACTGGCTGTCGCCCGACGTCCGGTCCGTTTCGGGTTCCACGATTTCACGGCCCGGCTTTCCTACGACGTACACCGCCGCCACACCCTCACGCTGGGAGCCTATACGGGCGATGACCGCATGCGCAATGCCGACCGTGAGGCCTCGAACCGCTTCGGATGGGGCAATACGACCGCCTCGCTGCGCCTGCATTCCCGCTGGAGTGAAACGCTGAACTCCACGGCGATCGTCTATTATACGTTTCTCTATAACCGCCAGCAGTCTCGCTTCCACTCCGACGACGTGACGAACGAGGGCAAGACCACCTTCCAAACCCACGAACTGGGTGCCCGGCTGACCTTCGACCAGCGGATCTCGGATGGTTGCTCGCTGGAGTACGGTGCCAACTTCTCGACGCAGCGTTTCCAGCCGATGCACACGCGCTCCAAGGTCAACGGCAAGCGTCAGGAGACGCGCTATCCCTCCTCGGAACTGGTTTCCGGAGCTCTCTTTGTGAGCAACCGCCTGCAGTGGGGACGCTGGCGGCTCGATGCCGGTCTGCGTGGAGCGCTCTATGCGGCCGGCGGCAAACGGGCCTTCTCCTGCGAACCGCGGGCGCAGCTCGCCCATGATTTCGGACAGGACCGGGCGGTGTGGCTCTCCGCAACCTTCAATTCGCAGGCGCTGGTCCAGTTCAACCGCTATTACTATTCGCTGCCGATCGACTTCTGGACACCATTCCGCGACGGACGCCTGCAACGCTCCTGGCAGGTGGCCCTGGGCGGTCGCACGCGAGTGGGCGAACGGCTGACCCTCTCGCTGGAGGGCTATCTGAAGCAGATGCGCAACCTGCCGCTGATCTACGACAGCGACGACTACCTGCTCGATCGCGGCGGTTTTGTCTATGGCACGGGGCGGGTCTTCGGCATCGAGGCGATGGCGCAGTGGCAGAACGAACGGCTGAGCCTGACGGCCTCCTACACCTACACGAACTCCCGCCGCCGGTCGGAAGGGGTGACCTATCCCTTCGACTACGACATCCCGCACGACTTCAACACCTTTGCGAGCTACGACGTGGTGCATCAGCCCGCGCGGGGCCGCCGCCACACCTTCACGATCAACGTGGCGTGGCGCTCGGGGCTTCCCTACCGGCTGACAAACATGGCCTATCCCGATCCGGAGGGCGGAACGATCTTCGGCATCACACCCCATCCGACGATGCGCATGCGCAACTACTTCCGCACGGACATCAGCTACAACATGGAGCGCCGCCGCCACAACGGCGTGCGCAACTGGCAGTTCTCGATCGTCAACCTGACGTGGCACAAGAATCCGGTGAGCATCTATCCGGATCACGGCCGTTATCGTGCCACGGTGCTGATCCCGATCCTGCCGTCGATCTCCTATACCCGCACCTTCCGCTGATTCTCCTTTTGAGATTGTGTGCTGCTGTGGAGATGATGTTGAAATTCACAGTTTATAGAGAATATACATTTTTTTCATTTTTTTCGATCTCGTATAATGCTTTAAGCGAACTGCTGCGACCATCGATGTTCATGGCATAAACGCTTTCGTCGGACATTGAGGCTATCAAATAGTTGCGGGTTTGTGCTGTTTGCCAGTTGGTGCGGCACGTGTTGCGGACAGCGAAGATTAGAATGCGCTGTTCTGCAAGTGCAGCTTGAATCTTAGGCGAATAACGGTGGTATAGTGTGCGGCCCAAGGCCCAGATTACCGGCTGGTGCGCTCTCAGCAGGAGTTCAAAGACGGTTTTTTCGAGTGGTGATTGGAAGCCGCTGATTACGACGCAGTCGGTTGCGCAACACGTTTTTGCCCAGCGAAGGGCCTGCTCCTCGACGGCCGGTGAAACGACGCGCGAGGCGAAGAAGGCGACCTTCCGACGGTCGAGCAGGGCGGGATTTCCGGTGTAATCGTAATCGAAAGCCATAAAAAACGTGGGTGCCGTATTGACTTACCACGCATTCAGGCCTTCGCTGCCCACACCGAAATAAGCAACACGGACAGCCCACGCGAAACGTGTATCATGCACATAGCAAGCCAAAGGCCTGCGGGCACAATACATGCGTCCACGAGGCGTCCAGTTACATCTCTCTCAGATAGTCAAAGTTGCGAAGTTTGAGTATGAAAGAAGATCGTAATTAAACGTCTATCAATATGTCGACTCCACGAATTACACGGAGCCGCAACAAAAATACAAAAAAACTCGAAACAATAATGGAAATTCTCCGTATTTTCGATGTCGGATTTCCGTTATTGGAGCATGGATAAGAAGAGAGATATATTAACGTTCTATACCCCAGATCTTTCGACACATCAGGAGCTTCCTGTTGCCGGCGGAGAGGTGAAGGCAGGTTTTCCTTCACCTGCGGATGACTTTCTCGATGCACCGCTTGATTTGAATCGGGAGTTCGTCCACAATCCGGCCTCGACCTTTTTTGTGCGGGTTTCAGGCGACAGCATGACCGGCGACGGAATTGGCGACGGAGACATGCTGGTTGTCGATCGCTCGGTGGCCCCTTATGATGGTTGTATTGCTGTCTGCTATGTCGACGGCGAGTTCACCGTCAAACGAGTTCGGCTTGAAAAAGGCTGTGCATGGCTTATGCCCTCAAACCCGAAATATCAGCCGATCCGGGTTGATGCAGACAATGAATTTCTTGTCTGGGGTGTCGTCCGTCATGTCATCAAAACTTTCAAATAGACGATCATGTACGGGCTCTGCGACTGCAATAACTTTTATGCTTCCTGTGAGCGGCTTTTCCGACCCGATCTCGTGGGGCGACCGGTCGTGGTGCTCTCGAGCAACGACGGCTGCATCATTGCTCGTTCGAACGAAGCCAAGGCCCTCGGTATTGGCATGGGCCAGCCGTTTTATCAGGTGCGTCCGCTGATAGAGCGCGGTCAGGTGACTGTGTTTTCGGCAAACTTTGCTTTGTACGGAGATTTGTCGCGTCGTGTGATGGCAACACTTCGCTCGCTGGTTCCCGGCATTGAGGTTTACTCGATCGACGAGGCCTTTTTCGACCTGCGGGGTATGGCCGAGCCACTCGACGAGTTCGGCCGTTCGATCAGCCGCACCATCCGCCGCAACGTTGGAATTCCGGTCAGCATCGGCATTGCCCCGACAAAGACCCTCGCCAAGATAGCCTCGAAGTTGGCTAAACAATATCCCAAACTGAACGGCTGCTGTTACATGCATCGTCCGGAGGATATAGCCAAGGTTTTGCGAAAATTTCCTTTGCAGGATGTCTGGGGTATAGGCCGTCGCTATGGAAAGATGTTCGATCGTATGGGGCTCTGTACAGCGCAGCAGTTTGTCGATCTGCCGCAGGAGTGGGTTCGTGCCCGCATGGGGGTTGTCGGATTGCGCACCTGGAGCGAACTTCAGGGTATTGAGTGTATCACTTTCGAGCAGATGCCGCCCCGCAAACAGCAGATCACTATTTCGAGGACCTTCCCTAAAGAGATTTATACGCAGGAGGAGCTGGATCCCATTATTTCCGAATTTGCGTCAATGTGCGCCGAGAAACTTCGTGGTGAAGGTTCGGTCTGCTGTGAAGTGCAGAGCTATCTGTTGACGAATCGGCATCGTGAGGATCAGCCGCAGCGCTATGAGACGAGCCTTCAATTGTTGCCGGAGTCAACCGACAGTACACTTGAAATTGTGCGACAGGCCCGCATTGCCCTGCGACAGGTCTTTCAGCCTGGATACGGATATAAAAAAGTGGGGGTAATTCTTTCGCAGATTACTCCCGCATCCGAACAACAAGGCTCATTGTTCTCTCCATTGGATCGTGAAAAGCATACTCGCCTGATGGATGTTCTCGATTCGGTGAATAAAACCCACGGTAAAGGCACTATTGTCGTGGCTGCCCAGGGGACCGATCATTTTCGCATGAACCGCGAGCACCTTTCTCCGCGTTATACGACTAATTGGGATGAATTATTGATGATTAGATTGTAATGTTTAGTCTTGCTTGTTACTAATTAGTTCTTTCCTTTGTTTACAATAACAATTTTCTTATTGATCGAGCAGCGGATCGGTGCAATATTCTCCAATTCGTCGAGCAACTCCCGCAGCGGAAGATTGGGGGTCTGAAGGCTGAAGGTAAAGTCGTAGACCTCCGGATCGGTCACTTCGAATTGCACGTCGTACCACCGTTCCAACTCCCGGACGACCTCCCGCATTGGCGTGTCGCGGAAGCAGATCGTATTCCGGCTCCAGAGAATCGTTTGGTCGGCATTGCTCAGCGACTCGATCGAGCTGGTTCCCATCTGCTTGTTGTAGACCAGCCGCTGGGAGGGCTCCAGCCGGTAGGACGAGGCCCCGCGGGCGAACTCCACGCTGCCCCGGATCAGCACTACCGAGATGGTCGGGTCCGACCGATAGGCCTTGACGTCGAACTCCGTTCCCAGCACCCGGACGGAGGCATTGTCTGAGGTCTCGACGACAAACGGACGCTGGGGATTGTGTGCCACTTCGAAGTAGGCTTCGCCATCCAGTTGCACGCGACGTTCCGAGAGTCCGAACCGTTCGGGATAGGAGATCGTCGAGCCGGCATTGAGGAAAATCCGCGTTCCATCCTGGAAGATCACCTCCTTGCGTTCGCCGACGGCTGCGGCGACCGTCTGCTGTTCGTCGGCCGAGAAGAGCGCCCCGCCCAGTCGGCTGTTCAGATTGGCCCACAGACCCAGAATCAGGGCGCACGGAATCAGAATGGCCGCTACGCGAAGGAGCAGTCGGCGCCGCCGGGCGCGGGTGAGGATACGTTCGATGCGTCGGAGCAGCTCCTCGCCCGGAATGTCGGACAGCGGCGTCATGGCACCGGACTCCAGCTGTCGGGCGTCGTTGTCGAACTCCGCCGCGAGCCAGGCCTGCCCCTCGTCAGTGGCAAACCAGGCGGCCACTTCGGCCGCCTCGTCGGGCGTCGCCTTTTCGTTCAGAACGCGGCGCAGCGTTATCTCATCGGGTCGTTTCATCGGAACAGAATTAACAGGGTAATCATCAGTTTGGCGGCTCCTACCAGGAGCTCCTTCAATCGTTTCAGACATTCGCGGTAGTGGGTGTTCACCGTGTGGATCGAGAGGCGCAGACGGGCGGCAATCTCCTGATTGGAGTATCCCTCGCGACGCATCGTGGCCACGGCCCGCTGTTGGGGCGGCAGCGTTGCGATGGCCCGTTCGAGCAGTTCGCTGTGGTAGTTGCGCTCGGCCCAGGTGTAGAGTTCATCGTCGTATGGAGGCTGTTTCTGCACGATGCGGTAGTTGTGTTGCAGGGCGCTGACGTTGTTGCGGATCTGGTTGAGCACCTGATGCTTCAGCATGCCGTACAGATATCCCTGCAGATTGCGGGTGATGAAGAGTGCCTCGCGGGCGGTCCACAACTTGACGAAGAGTTGCTGCAGGGCGTCGTCGGCGTCGGCGCGGTTTTTCAGATAGCGCAATGCCAGTGTATAGAGCCGGGCGTGATAACGCCGGTAGATGGCCTCGAATGCCGCGCGATCCCCTGTCCGGAGACGGCCGAGCAACTCCAGATCCTCCTGCGTATCTTCCATCCATGAAGCCATATTTATCCTTGAATGCCATACAAAGATAGGGATTCGTTTCATAATGAAGACACCCAACGGGGGGCAAAATAGGTAGTCCGGCGAATTTTTTTGCAAAAAAAGTCCCGGCACTCACACTTTTCGGTCGGGTTGTGTGTCCTACGAATGAACCGACCAAACTACGACCGCTATGATTTGACCATTCCCTCCTTTTTGAAGAGGCGACACATCGGATCTTCAAGCCGATGTCACCCGTCCGTCATTGCCGCCGTGCATCTTTGCGGCGAAGAATGATATGATTTAAACAATTCTTCCTATTTTTATTAACCAATCAAACAGAAATGAAACCATTTAGACTCCTATTGGCGGCAGTTCTTCTGGTGGCGTCCGTGACTGCGGTCTCGGCGCAGCAGGTGACTGTCAAGCTCCGGCAGGTGAAGCTGGTGCAGGTGCTGGACGAGATTTCGCGGCAGACCGGCTATGCGTTCTACCACTCGCGTCCGACGGTTGATCCCGACCGGATCGTGTCGCTTGACGTGACGGACACGAAACTCGAAACGGCGCTGGACCGCCTCTTCGCCGGCACCCGGATCGGCTATGAGATCCGCAATCAGAAAATCTATCTGGTCGCCAAAAACGACCCGCAAAACGAAGCCACCCGGCAGCAGCCTCGGCCGGTCAAGGGCCAGGTGAAGGATGCGGCCGGCGAGCCGGTTATCGGTGCCACGGTGGTGGTTAAGGGTACGACCAAAGGTGCCAGTACGGGTATCGACGGCGGCTTTACACTGGACGTGACTCCGGACGACGTGCTGGTCGTATCGTACATCGGTTACGACACGCAGGAGATTCCCGTCGGCAGCCGCACGTCGTTCGATATTCAGCTTCGGGAGGAGGCCACGGCACTGGATGACGTGGTGGTGATCGGCTACGGTGCCGTGAAGAAGCGTGATGTTTCGACGGCCATCTCCTCGATCAAGGCCGAGGATATCGCCAACCAGCCCATAACCGATTTCCGACAGTCGATGGCCGGGAAAATGCCCGGTGTGCAGGTGATGCAGACGGGCGGAGATCCCGAAGGCAACGTGATGGTACGCGTGCGCGGTATCAGCTCGGCCACGGCCGGCAACGATCCGTTGTATATTGTCGACGGCGTGCCGATGGAGAACGGCCTTTCGAACCTCAATACGAACGACATCGAGTCGATGGAGGTGCTGAAGGACGCCTCGTCGGCCGCGATTTACGGTTCGCGCGGTTCGAACGGTGTGATCCTCATCACGACCAAAAAGGGAAAGTCGGAGACCATTCAGGTGACCTATGACGGCTATTACGGCATCGAGCAGGTGTCGAAGAAGATCGACCTGATGAATGCCTACCAGTATGCACAGGTCTCTAAAGAGGCGCATGATGCTGCCTATTTCGACAAATATCCCGGCGGCACGGCTCCGAACGGAGATCGCCCCGAATCGTATATGAATTATCCCGTGGAGCTGGTTCCCTACCTGAACGGTGAACCGGGATTGACCGATACCGATTGGCAGGATGCCATTTTCCGTACAGCCTCGACCACGAGTCACAACATCGCTGTCTCGGGCAAGGGCAAGCATGTCAACTATTTCATTTCGGGTAACTACTATTACAAGGAGGGTGTGATTATCAACTCCGACTTCGAGCGCTACTCCTTCCGCATGAACCTCGACGGGAAATACAAGAATTTCAAATACGGGATGAATTTCTCCCCTTCCTATTCGAAGTCGAACAAAGTCAATGCATCAGGGGCCTACGGCAGTGGCGGTATCGTGCAGTCGGCTCTGACTTCATGCCCGATCTGGCCGGTTTACAACGAGGACGGTACGTTCAACTTCCAGGGCAACGGCTACTGGCGTATCGGCAATGACTACCAGCACAACGAGATCCTGAACCCCGTGGCGCTGGCTACGCTGCAGTCGGAGGTGATCGACCGCATGTCGATGACCGGACGGGCCTTCCTCGGATACGACCTTTGCAAGGGACTTTCGTTTCAGACCTCGTTCGGAGGATCGTTCTACGGCGCCATCGACAACAAGTACCGCTCGTCGGAACTTCCCTTACTAGGAAAGGCCTATTACGATGCACCGTCCAATCCGGAAGGATACTCTTCGGGCGGATTCTATTTCAACTGGCTGGTCGAGAATCAGTTGACCTACGACCGCATGTTCGGAGACCACTCGTTGAACGTTATCCTCGTGCAGTCGGCCCAGAAGGAGACCTACAAGACGCTGAATGTCACGGCGACGGACTATCCCAACGATCAGAACCAGACGATCGGCGGCGGTACCGTGAGCGATGGCGATTCGAAGACCGAACAGTGGTCGCTGGCCTCCTATCTGGCTCGCGTGCAGTATAACTACAAGGGCAAGTATATGCTTTCAGCGGCCATCCGTGCCGACGGTTCGTCACGCTTTGGCAAGAACAACCGCTGGGGGTACTTCCCCTCGGCGTCTGCAGCCTGGCGTATTTCGGGGGAACCCTTCTTCCAGAATGCCGAGGCGCTGTCGTGGATCAGCGACCTGAAGATCCGTGCCAGCTACGGTCAGACGGGTAACTTCCAGATTGGCAACTACCGCCATCTGGCTACCATGAGCGGCGACGACTATATCCTCGGTACGGGCAGCGGCTCGCTTGTAAGCGGTTACAAACCTTCGGACGTGGAGAACCCCGATCTGACGTGGGAGAAGACTTCGATGTTCAACGTCGGTGCCGATCTGAGCCTTCTGGGTGGCTATTTCAACCTGACGGCCGAGTATTACTATGCCAATACGACCGACATGCTGCTCGAAGTGCCGATTCCGCACCTGACGGGTTACAGCACGACGCTGATGAACATCGGCAAGGTGAACAATCGCGGTTGGGAACTCTCGGCTACCTCGCGACACACCTATGCCAACGGAATCAGCTATTCGCTCAATGCCAACTGGGCGAAGAATACCAACGAGGTGAAGGCGCTTGGAGCCAACGACACGCCAATCATCGAGTCGGGCAGTGTCGACCATGCCTATTATATCACCGAAGTGGGCAAGCCGATCGGCTCGTACTACCTGCTTGTTCAGGACGGCATCTTCCGCAACGAGGAGGACCTGAAGGCCTATCCACATGTTTCGACGGCACAACCGGGCGATTTCCGTTTTGTGGATGTCGACGGTGACGGTGAGATTGACCTTGAGAAGGACCGCACGATCGTTGGCAACTACATGCCCGACTTTACTTATGGATTCGGTGGATCGTTCGGCTACCGGGGACTCGACTTTTCGGTGGCGTTCCAGGGCGTTCACGGCAACGAGATTCTGAACCTGAATCGCCGCTATCTGGACAACATGGAGGGTAACACGAACGGTACGACGGCCGCCTTCAACCGATGGAAGAGCCCCACGGAGATTGGCGACGGCAATACGAACCGTGCTAACCGCAAGCAGACGGGCAACAATTCCCGCACGTCGACCTGGCATGTCGAAGACGGCAGCTACCTGCGTCTGCAGAACATCGCCCTGGGATATACGCTGCCCGAGAAATGGACCAAAAAGTTTTATGTCGAGAAGCTGCGCATCTACGTTTCGGCGCAGAACCTTGTGACATGGACCGATTATTCGGGCTATAACCCCGAGGTGAGCAACCGCACCAGTGCTCTGACCCCCGGCGAGGACTATGGTACCTATCCTTTGGCCAAGACCTATATGGTCGGACTGAATGTCACATTCTAAAATGAACGAACGATGAAAAAGATACAACTTCTGTTTTCGGCAGCGGCGCTCCTTGGTCTCGGAGCGTGTGGCGAGGCCTTTTTCGAACTTACGCCGAACTATGAGGTGGCTGTCGACAATGTCTTCAAGACTGCGAATGATTTTGATATTGCGGTCAAGGGCTGTTATGCCAAGTTGCAGGGGCAGGTAAGTTACTATACCGAACTCTGCGAGTACCGCAGTGACAACCTCTATCTGGACGCTCCGACGGCCGGCACACAGGACCGTTACGATTTGGATCAGTTCAGCGAGACCCCCTCGAACGGTATTCTGGAGGATGCCTGGGCCAACTTCAACAACGGCGTTTACCGCTGCAACATGGTGCTGGACCGCATCGACGGAGCCGATTTTGACGAGACGCTCAAGGCACAGTACAAGGGCGAAGCGCTGTTCATCCGCGCCTACACCTATTTCAACATGTACCGGCTCTGGGGCGGCGTTCCCACTACCCGTACGGTTGTTTCGGTCAGTGAGGCGCTGAAAATCGGCCGCAGCTCGGAGGAGCAGATGTATGAGTTCATAGCCGGTGATCTGAAACAGATTGTCGACAACGAGATGCTTCCGGTCTCGTACGGTGCCGATGATACGGGGCGAGCCACGATCGGCGCAGCCCGGACGCTGCTGGCCAAGGTCTATCTGACGTTCGGATATCCGCAGCAGGCAGCCGATGTGTTGAAGGATGTCATTGGACGCTACACGCTGCTCGATGACGTGGCCGATGTCTTCTCCGTTGCGAACAAGATGAACGACGAGGTGATCTTCGCCGTACGTTTCAACAAGGAGGTTGTCGGCGAAGGACACGGCGCCTGGTTCTCGATTACCAACCTGACCGACAATTCGGGTCAGAGTCCCGTGCTGAAGGCGCTCTACGACGAGCAGGATGCCCGCAAGTCGCTGCTCGAATATGTGCAGGTCGAGGGGGTGAAACTCTGTCTGATGCGCAAGTTCTACGATACGCCCGACGCCACGACCACGCAGTATGGCAACGACCAGATTCTGCTGCGCTATGCCGACGCCCTGCTGATGTACGCCGAAGCGCTCAACGAGGTGGGGTATGACGGCAGTCCCGATTCGCCGGCGCTCAAGGCGCTCAACGACGTCCACACCCGGGCCGGGCTCGATCCGCTGAACATCACCGATCTGCCCGATCAGGATGCGTTCCGCCGCGCCGTCTGCCTCGAGCGGCAAAAGGAGTTCCCCTACGAGGGGCAGCGGTGGTTCGACCTGGTGCGCATGGGGTATGCCGCCGAAGCCGTAGCCAAGGAGGGGCACGCCATTCAGAGTTATCAGTTGCTTTATCCGATTCCGAATACCGAGCTGGAGCGGATCAACAACACGCAGCTGCTGTGGCAGAATCCCGGTTATTAATCTCAAATCTGCAAACAACTATGAAAAAATATCTTTTCGGATTGCTGGCAGCCGTTGCCGCGCTGGGTACGGGCTGCAGCGATGACAATTTGCCGGAGGCCTCCTTCTCGCTCTTCCAGGTCGAGACGGTAAAGGCAACGGCCGGTGACGGTGAGGCGACGATTGAATGGACCCCGCAGGAGGGGAAGCCCGCCCCCGTGGAGTATTACGTCAGTTGGACGGCCGAAGATTCGGAGGTTGCGGGAGGAGCCGAAAGCGTTTCGCCCGACACCCGTCAGTTGACTGTCAAGGGGCTGGTAAACGATTGCGCCTATACCTTTTCCGTGCAGTCGCGTTACGCCGACGGGTTGGCCATGAAGGTGTCGGCCGTCTGCACCCCCAAGTCGACCCGCATGCCGGCCTCGAATTTCAAGGCCATGGCCGGAGACAAGCGGGCCTTCCTTTCGTGGACGGCTCCCGACACGCAGCTGGAATATTCCTATCGGATCGACGTGTCGGCCGGTGGCGAGACGGTGAAAAGTGTGGAGGCAGCTTCGTCGGAGACCTCGAAACTGATCGAAGGTCTGACCAACGGCACGGTCTATACTTTCACGCTGACGTGCGTCTATGCTCACGGCGATTCCGAATCGGTCGAAACGACAGCCACGCCGGGCGAGATCGATCCGATTACGGTTACTTCGACGACGTTGCGGCGCTTCGAGCTCTGCACCTTTGAATACAATCCAGCCTACTTTGTGCAGGGAGAGATCGTTTCGGTGCATTGGGAGTTCGGCGACGGAAACTCCTCGAATGAGACCGTTGCTTTGTATTGCTATCCCAAGACGGGCAACTATACAGTTCGTCTGACAGTCACCTACGAGGGTGGAGCGACCGAGCAGGCCGAGATTCGCATCACGGTTGAGGGCTATGCCTGGAGTTCGGTCAGCGGAACGGGTTATCAGAAGTCTTCGAACATTGTCTTCGCTCCCGATGGACAGACCTTCTACACGCTGTCGCAGACCGACAAGAAACTCTTGGCTATCAGCTCCATCACGGGTCAGATTGTTTGGGAGTATGCCACCTCTGCTGCAACGTATGGAGCAGGCCCGGCTGTCGGTGCTGACGGAACGGTCTATTTCGGAACGGAGGACGGCGACGGTTCGTTCTATGCCGTTTCGGCATCCGGAGCGTTGAAGTGGAAGAAGACGCTTGGTGCCGCCGTCAAAGCAAGTCCGGCCGTTACTTCGGACGGTGTGGTCTATGCCTTGGCAAACGGAGGTTTACTCTTTGCGCTGGATGCCGCATCAGGGGCTGAGAAATGGTCGGCCGCGCAGAGTGGTGATGCCGGCGGTGTGGCTGTTGATCGGGACGGTACGGTCTATTTCGGCACATCGAAGGGCATCTGGGCCTATTCGGAGAATGGTTCGCTCAAATGGACTTGTGATACGGCTCATGCCGTGACTGAACGTGGTGGATCACTGGCCATCGGAGGTCAGATTCTTTACGCAACGCTCAAGTCCAAGGGAGGTTGTGCCGCCATTGACACCGCAACGGGCCGGACGCTGTGGAAATTCGCTTCGCAGGCTGGTGACAGCTACCACCCGGTGGTTGATGGTGACGGTACGGTCTACTTCTGCGAGAAGAGCGGATATCTGTATGCTGTTGACAGGAACGGCTCCGAGAAATGGATCGACCAGACCGATAAGAATTACATCTATTCGGGATTTGCCCTTGGAGCTGATGGCAAGGCCTATATCTCACAGTATGCGTCGCCGTTCAATCTGCTCTCATTCGACGCTTCGGGTACCCGGAACGTGGTGATGACGATCGGCGCCCAGACGATGAGTCCCGTCAGCATCGGCCCCGATAACAGACTCTACTATGGCCTTAATGGTTCGGTAGCTGCCTATGAGATTGGATGCAGTCTCGCTGTGGATGGCTGGCCGATGCGTGGGTGCAATGCTCAGGGGACCAATTCATTGAAGTGATGAGACGCTTGATCCTTTTCATCTTCCTTCTGCTTTCGGCGGCAGTTCCGGCCTCGGCTCAACGTTCCGAGGTCGGGACCTCCACCGCCTTGTGGGGTTCCATCCCCACGGTTGAGGAGTTGCATGAAGCTCGGGCTGACGGTATCCGCTGGATCGAGGTCGCCGTGAACCAATGCTACCGGGGTGTCCCCAACGAGGAGAAATATCCACGGATGCGGCAGATGAAGGAACGCCTCGACAGTGCCGGCATGCGGGTCTGGTCGGTGCATCTTCCCTTTTCGCGCCAGCTCGATATTTCGGTTTCGGACGACAGCCAGCGGGCAAAGAACGTCGCCGTCTTGTCGAAGATGATCCGCTGGAGTTGCGAACTCTATGCGCCGCAGCGATTGGTGTTGCACCCCAGTTCGGAACCGATTGCCGACAGCCTGCGTGAGCAGCGGATCGAGAACGCCATCACGTCGATCCGTGCCTTGAAGAAGGTGGTCGATGCCGAAGGTGTGGAGCTCTGCGTCGAGAACTTGCCTCGCACCTGCCTGGGCAATACGCCCGAGGAGTTGGTGCGTATCGTCGACGCGGTACCAGGTGTCGGGATCTGTTTCGATACGAACCACTACACGCAGGGGACGATTCCGCACTTCATCGAGGTGGCCGGCCGTCGGATCCGGACCGTACATATCTCCGACTACGACTTTGTGAACGAATGCCACTGGCTCCCTTATGAGGGTCAAATCGACTGGGCGGCCTTCCTTCGGGATCTCCACGAAGAAGCGGGCTACGACGGTGTGCTGATGTACGAGGTGAAGAAGCTTCGTCGCGACGGCAGCCGCACGACACCCCAAGCCGTTGCGGAGAGTTTCCGCCGCATGAATAATGATTTTCAACAAACGAATATAAACCGATAAAATCCATGAAACATACTTTCAAGATGCTTTGTGCTGCAGCTCTGTTGACCGGATTTGCAGCCTGCTCGAACGATGATCCCGACTGGACGGTTCCGCAGCAGGAGCCCAGCCGGGCCCCTGAAACGATGGAGTCGCTGTGGCAGACCTCGCCGCTTGATGCGGATCTCACGACCCGCCGCGAACTCTTTGCGACGATCCAGGGCTACGCCGATGCCTGTTCGGGAGCCACCTTCTCGAGCTTTCTCAATGGTGCGGATTGGCTCGCCTCGTCGCTCGTCAAGTACGAAGATATTCTGGCGTGCTACAATGCAGCTTTCGACCGGGTGCTGAACGGCCTGCGCGAAGAAAAGCCGGCTGCAGGAGAGGTCCATATCTGGATGCTCTACAACATGGGCTATGTCATCCAGACGCCTTCGGGCTGCTTCGGTGTAGATATTTATCACCGCCGGGCTGCCGAGCTGGCTCCGTACCTTGATTTTTACGCCTCGACACACGTTCATCAGGACCACAAGAGCCTGCCGCTGATCGAGGCGATGCTTGAAGCCGGGAAGCCTGTCGTGACGAACTACCTCGAAGAACCGGGATACGAATATACCTCGACGACCGCGGCCGACTATACGATTGGCAACTTTGTGCTCCACACCTTCATTACGAATCACAACAATGGTTCGACGAACGTCCCCGTGACGGTCTTCCAGATTGATTGCGGTGAGGATACCGGCCATTTCGTGCTGCTGCACTCCGGCGACTCGAACTTCACGGCCGATCAGTTTGATGTGACTCTGCCCGTTGACGTTTACATCCCGCGCTATGCCCCCAACGAGTTGACCGAGAACAACGTCATCGGAAAGCTCTTTACGCCGAAATATGTTCTGTTGTCGCATATTCTGGAGCTTTCGCATACGGATCCTGACTCTTCCCGCTGGACCCTTGAGCAGGGACTTGCAAGAGCCGCGCAGCTTGACTGCGAAGAGACTCATATGCCGTTCTGGGGTGAAAAAATGGTTTGGAAAAACGGTAAACTCAACTGATAACTGATATGAAACGGGTGATTGCTTGCCTGCTGGCACTTGTCGTGCTGGCAGGCTGCTCCGGAGAGGCTCGTCAGAGCGCTGCTCCGGAGAACCGGGCCGAAGGGCTCCGGGCACGTCTTCTTGCGGGCGATACGACCGCGGTCTTCGTCGTAGCGCACCGTGGCGACTGGCGCTATGCGCCCGAAAACTCCGTGGCAGCCATCGAACATTCGATAGCCGTGGGCGTCGATGTGGTGGAGCTGGATCTTCAACTGACGCGCGATAGCGTGCTGATTGTCATGCACGACGCCACGCTGAACCGCACGACGACCGGGAAGGGGCGTGTTGCCGACTGGACGCTGGATTCGATCCGCATGCTGAAGCTCAAAAACGGCTGCGGCATCCGGACCAAACACACGGTTCCGACACTCGAAGAGGCGCTGCTGGCCGCCAAGGGACGCGTGCTGGTGAACCTCGACAAGGCCGACCGCTATTTCGATCTGGTGGTACCGGTGCTGGAGCGGACCGGGACGACGCGGCAGATCGTCATGAAGGGCTCGAAACCGGCCGATGAGGTGCTCGCCCTGTATGGGAAATACCTCGACGAGGTGATCTACATGCCGGTTGTGAACCTTGACAACGAGAACGCTGCGGAGCTGATGCAGGGGTATATCGCCGATCTGAAGCCCGCAGCCTACGAACTGCTCTATGCGCAGGCCGAGGATACGGCCATGCCGTTGCGGATGCGCGACACGCTGCGCGGACGGGCGTTGATTTGGTACAACACGCTGTGGGATACCCTGTGCGGCGGTCATGACGACGACCTGTCGCTCGAGGATCCCGATGCCGCGTTCGGTTATCTGATCGACACGCTCGGCGCCCGGATCATCCAGACCGACCGTGCCGAACATCTGTTGAATTACCTCCGCCAGCGCGGGTTGCACGACTAATTTCGCGAAGGCCATGAATCTGTTGCGATTTTTTGCACCCTCACCGGCGTCGGAACCCTTGACCGATCCCGAGGCGATCCGCAGTCGCTATACGCGGTTGCGGTGGTCGGTCTTCCTCTCCGCCACGCTCGGCTACGGTCTCTATTACGTCTGCCGCCTGAGCCTGAACGTCATCAAGAAGCCGATCGTCGATGCCGGAGTCCTCTCCGAAACCGAACTCGGTATTATCGGCTCGGGGTTGTTCATCACCTATGCCGTCGGCAAGTTGACGAACGGCTTTTTGGCCGACCGCAGCAACATCCGCCGCTTCCTGGCGGCCGGACTGCTCATCACGGCGCTGATCAACCTCGTGCTGGGCTTCACGACTTCGTTTGCGGTCTTTCTCGTGCTGTGGGCCGTCAACGGCTGGGCGCAGTCGATGGGTGCGGCGCCGTGTGTCGTGGCCTTGTCCCGTTGGTTCGGAAACAAGGAACGAGGAACCTTCTACGGGCTATGGTCGTCAAGTCACAATATTGGCGAAGCGATCACCTTCATCGTAACGGCGGTAATCGTTGCCTCGCTGGGCTGGCAGTGGGGATTCCGCGGCGCCGGCGTGCTGGGGCTTTTGGGATTCCTCATCGTCGTCCTCTTCATGCGCGACAGGCCCCAGAGCAACGGCCTGCCGCCCGTGGCGGTCTACAAGGGAGATCAACCCCGGGAGGAGGCCGCAGCGGACGACGGCAAATCGGTCGGCGAGTATCAGAAGGAGGTACTGCGCAATCCGGCGATCTGGATGCTGGCGCTGGCCAGTGCCTTCATGTATATTTCGCGCTATGCGGTGAACAGCTGGGGTATCTTCTTCCTCGAGGCCGACAAGGGCTACACGAATCTCGAGGCCAGCTCGGTCATCTCGATCAGCTCGGTCTGCGGAATCGTCGGAACCGTCGCTTCGGGGTGGATATCGGACCGCTTCTTCGGTGGACGGCGCAACCTCCCGGCGTTGATCTTCGGGTTGATGAATATCCTCGGGTTGTCGCTCTTCCTGCTCGGGCCGCAGGACTGTTTCTGGCTCGATGCCGTGAGCATGGTGATCTTCGGCCTGGCCATCGGAGCGTTGATCTGCTTCCTGGGCGGACTGATGGCCGTCGACATCGCCTCGAAGAAGGCCTCCGGTGCGGCGCTCGGCGTTGTCGGAATCGCCAGTTACGTGGGGGCTGCCGTGCAGGATCTGTTGAGCGGCATCCTGATTCAACAGGGCAAGAGCGCGGGAGCGGCCGATGTCGCGGCGGCGTATGACTTCTCGGTCGTGACGTGGTTCTGGATCGGAGCGGCCATCCTCTCGGTGGTCTGCACGCTGGCCGTCTGGAAAGCCCGCGCCAACTAGTTTCGTCCGAACAGGATGGTGAAATCACGAACGGGCAGGAGTCATTTCCCTGCCCGTTCGCATAAAACGGAAAGCGTATGAAAATTTTTTACTCACTTGTTGCTCTTTTTCTTGTGGCAGGCATGCAGCCTGTCCTGGCTCAGAAAAATTCCGGCCGGGCGGCTCTTCGGGAGAATCCGGTTCGGATTGATACCGTCTCGGGCTGGATCGAGCGCCTTCGCCTGATGCCCAATATCGAGGTCGGAAAGGGTATTACGTTCCGGCCCCGGAACGACCGTTTCGAGGTGACGATGCGGTTCCGCATGCAGAATCTCCTGGCGATGAACTTCGACAACGACTGGACCCTTACCGGAACCGATGCCCGCGTCAAGCGTCTCCGCCTGCGTTTCGACGGGTACATCTACTCCCCGAAGCTCGTCTATTCGATCCAGCTGGGATTTACGGGTTATGATGCGGAGCCGCTCCCGAACGGCAACATGAACATCGTGCGCGACGCCATTGTCTACTACGTCCCCAGCGAGGTGTGGAACATCGGATTCGGCCAGACCAAGATCAAGGCCAACCGCGCCCGCATCAACTCGTCGAGCGCCCTGCAGTTCGTCGACCGCAGCATCGTCAACAGTCAGTTCAACCTCGACCGGGACTTCGGTTTTTTCGGAGAGTACAATCCTCTGCGCGGCGATGGATTCAACCTTGCCGCCAAAGCCTCCATTACCTCGGGTGAGGGGCGCAACTGGGGCAGTTCGTCCAACGGCGGGTTTGCCTACACGGGTCGCGTAGAGCTCTATCCGCTGGGTCGTTTCAAAGCCAAGGGCGAGGTCATCGAAGGCAATTACGAATACGAGGAGCGCGTAAAGATGCTGCTGGCCGGAGCCTACTCCTACAACGACCGCACGGCACGTCTCGACGGGCAGCGCGGAGCGTTGATGCCCGGCGGTGCCCTGCGCAGTATGAGTGCCTATTTCGTGGACTTCATTCTCGAATATCGCGGGTGGGCCTTCTACACCGACTTCATGGGGCGTTCGTGCGACCGTCCGCTCTTCAACGAGGATCCCGCGGCATATGTCTACACCGGGCAGGGTCTCAACATCCAGACCAGCTATCTCTTCAACCGCAAATGGGAGATCGCCCTGCGCAACTCGACGCTCTTTCCGTCAAAGGAGATTCAGCCCCTGGCAGGATACCGCAACCACAACCAGACGACGCTGGGCATCACCCGTTACATCATCGGCCACAGTCTGAAGGTGCAGGCCGATCTCTCGTACGACACCTATGCCGAACGTGATCCACTCATCATTCCCGACAATTACAACCGCTGGCAGCTGCGTTTTCAGATTGAGTTGGGGTTATAATTTTCTCTTCAATATTTTTTTAGTCGCTGTCTCTTTTTTCTTGGTATTGCCGAACCTCTCATTGAAGGCGTTTGCCGAGTACTTTTTCCCGAGTCGGTAACCATTGAGCACACAGCGATTCTCGTGATCGATGAATGTGACGCCGGTGATTCTGTTTTGAGCATTTCGGAGCAGGAATAAATCAATGTGATGGGTTTTCAGACGTTTGCGCACCTCCTCTTCGGATGGCGCCTCGTTCAGCGCCTCCTCTACATGATGTAATGTCATTTTATGAAGATTGGCGGACTTGATCTTTTCTGGGGAACTTGCCAGAATGATCTCGACCTTTTTCAAGGAGGCGTCATCTCCCAGGCTGGATGCTTTCAGCGGCGTCACGGGTGCTTTTTCCCCATTCTCATCCAGCACGGTATATACCAAACCGTGGTATGGTCTTCCTGCACGTGATCCTTGCAGCTCTTCTACACCGATACGATACAGGGCGAGTAGCGCTCTCAATTCACCCATGGTCTGAAACCGATACATGGCGAGAGCCGGTTTAACCACGGCGGCGATCTGATTCTTCAGGTCGCCTCTGTGGTAATCTACGGGTTTGAGTTGCCATAGAGTAACTTGTTTTTGTTTTTTCGCCGGATGCAGGTGGTATTTCTTCTCCAACTCCTCGGTCACGGCAACGCTTCGTCTGTTGCGATGACTGTCATTGATCTTGCGCCCGGTTATATCGACCTGTGTTGTAACAATATGGATGTGAACCCTTTCGATGTCGGTATGTTTATAGATGATATGGGGTTGGTTTCCCCAACCCATTCCGTCCAGGTATTCTTCGGCCATCGTGATCAGTAGTTCGTCGTCAATCTCATCCTTGGGGTCCGGATTCAGGGAGATATGTACTATGGGCTTTTCAGTCCTGATGCATTCTGGCATCGAGTTGTGAAACTCTTCGGCCATCTTCGAGACATTGTATTTCCCGTCAGGATCTTCAAATATCAGTCTTGTCGACAATACGGAGGCCTTCCCTTTGTCGACTTTCAACTGATTGTAATTCAGAATGCCATACGCATTCTTTCCGGTAGTTATGTTAGCTATCATTTTGTCTTAATTTTTGAACTGTGGCAAAAATCTTCTCACTGACAGCAATCAAATTGCGTGTTTCATTCTCCAGTTTATAGAGCATCGCGAGAGCTTTTTTCTGCGAGAAATGGATGTGCAGCATCTTTACAACCTGATTGTAATTGACTCCGATTTTACGGTATAGAGCATTGTGGGCGGATAGAATGGTTGCAATCTTAGCCACACCTCGATCCATTTGGATGACGCGAAATGTTTTGTCAAAGATCCGTCCCTTGATGAAACGAGCCATAGAAGGCACACCGGATTTCTCGAACATGGTCAGGAAACGGGCGTATTCTTCGTCCGTAAATCGGACCATGACGCATTTATTTGCCGGATCGGCTTTGCGAGGCCTGCCCGGTTTCCCTTGTTTGCTGCGAGAAATAAGGTCTTCCATAGTATCCATTTTTGCATGGAGGAGACGAAGCTCCTCTGTGTTTAATGTGGACCGATATCCTGCAGACTACAATGATCTGTTTTTGCCCTTCTGTCTGTGCGGAGGGGAAGGATTTGGTCCGGTCATGTTTCACAAGGCAAAGTTACCGAGAGGAATCATTAGTTGTATAAGGGTACGCGACGCCAACCACTGCCACACCGACGCCAACCACTGCCACGGACAGAATATAGCAGGTAGCTGGGGCTGGAATATTCATGGATCGAGTGTTAAAGACCTACCCGAGAGGAAAAGTTTCCTTCTGGGTAGTCCATGTCTCTGCAATTACTCTAAAAATAAACTCGATAAATGGTGTGCAACCTTCTTTTCCTCCACTGACAGCAATTGTTTGGTCATATTTGGGCGTGCCCATAAGCAGGTTTTCCAGCGCATTTTGTGCACAAAAGAATGGTCCTGAACCGCCGCAAATCATGGTAATAATTGACAGAATTTCTATGGAATTGAGCGTGTAAGAAGGCCATTGGGATGGCTAATTCCTTTGTCTTACGTTGCTTATGTGTATGAAGAGAGGGTCGTGTCACGGCCTCGATTTGAGATGGAACAAGCCTCTGAATGTTCGTCATATCTCGTGATTACAGTCAGAAAACTGGTGTGTTTTCATCCGAGAATCGAAACATAATATCCCCATTTGTCGGAGCAGCCTTTGAAAGTCTGCTCCTTTTCTTTTGCCCGTAGGACGCAATTATGCCTTCCAAGGACCCCATTTTTGAGCGAAGGGTGCCGGAAACCCTTCGGCGGTTAAAATCCGGTCTCGGCACATGGGGTGCCCTGTAAAAAACGACGACTTCGGAGGAGTTTTCCACCCCCTTGCGGGCAAGCTGTTTTCTGTTACGAAATCTATTTCGCGTAACGGAAAACACAGCTTGCCGGGGGCAAAACATATAATGTTTCTGACCCCCAAAAACGGGTCGAACATCACGCCCCGTTTCCCCCTGTTCGTCGGCCAGCACAAAGAGGCGAACGTCGGGTCCCGGCATAGTCTCACGGGACAAGGTTTTCGATAAGAGTAATCGCTTTTCATGGTCGAACGCGACGCCAACCACTGCCACACCGACGCCAACCACTGCCATATCCGCAGGAACCCGCGCAAATCGGGTGAAATGCCCCTTTCTTTGTTCCCGGCAACAAACCAGTATTGATTCGATTCAACAAGTCAGCCATTAAATTTTTCAACATGCAATTCGATCAACATCGATGTAAAAATTTGAAGGTGTACAGTTTTGTTGTTTTGTAGATACACTGTTTTGTTGTTTTACGGACACATTGTTTTACAGTTTTGCAGGTACACTGTTTTGCTGTTTTACGGACACATTGTTTTGTTGTTTTGCGGAGACACTGTTTTGCTGTTTTACGGACACATAGTTTTACTGTTTTACCGATACACAGTTTTGTTGTTTTACAGATACACTGTTTTCAATATGGATGCACAACACAGAATCAGAGATGAAACATGACATTGTTTCAATCTATCAGCCGTTCGCTAAGGATAGATTGAAATTCAGAATTGTTCCAACGAGCATGAATATCTATGAATCAATGATTTATATATGAACTCTTAAATCTGAAAGGAGTATGGCAAAAGACCCCATTTATCTGGCCTTCTCGACACAGAAGGGAGGCGCCGGGAAAACGACGCTTACCGTACTTGTCGCGTCCTTTCTGCACTATGTGAGAGGTTACAATGTTGCAGTTCTGGACTGTGACTATCCCCAGCATTCGATCGTGGAGATGCGGCGCCGGGATTTGAAGCAGATTAAGGATGACGAGTATTATCAAGGCCTTGCCTATGAGCAGTTCACGCATCTCAACAAGAAGGCCTATCCGGTCATTGAGAGCAGCACGGAAAGATCCATTGAGGATGCAGAACGAATTACGTCGCAGGCCGCTTTTGACATTGTGTTTTTCGACTTGCCCGGGACGGTCAACAATCCATCGGTTATCCGTGCGCTGTCCAACATGGACTACATCTTCGCGCCGATCAGCGCGGATCGAGTGGTTCTGGAAAGCACCTTGAGGTACATGACGGTCGTCAACGATGTGATCTGCAAGACGGGTGTCACGAACATCAAGGACACTTACCTGGTTTGGAACATGGTCGACGGTCGTGAAAAGACCGAGTTGTATGAGATCTATGAGCAGGTCATTGGGGCTTTGGGTCTGAAGGTTCTCAAGACGTTCATCCCCAACAGCCTTCGCTTCCGCAAGGAGCTTCCGGCATCTGGCCGGCCCTTGTTCCGTTCAACGCTGTTCCCCGCAGAAAGGAGCGTGCTCAGGGGAAGCAACATCGAGCAGCTCACCCAAGAAATACTCACATTAATAAAACTGGAAAGCAATGGCGAAAAGAATTAAAGCCGGAGCGTTGGATGAATCGCTGATCATCCAGTCGTTCAAGGACGACAGTCTTCTGTCGGATCCCTCATCTGCGGTGCGTTCGGAGCCTGTGGCCCGCGTTCCTCCTTCAGAGCCGAATGTTCAAGAGACCACATCTTCTGTACCGCAAAAAGAGTCGGATGAATCGGATGACGACAACGTGTCGGCAAAGGGTAAACCGCGTCGACGGCGCAACTCCTATGAAGGCACCTTCCTGAATGTCAAGGCGTGTCGTGCGAGACAGACGGTTTATATCAGTCAGGCTACGCATCAGGCTATCTCAAAATTGGTACACCTGCTGGCATTGAAGGGCATCGAAATGAGTGTCGGCGGGTATATCGACAATGTTATGGCGGATCATTTCCAGCAGCACCGGGATGATATTGCCGAGATGTTCCAGCAGCATTCACTGAAAGATTTTTTATAACCCCTTAAACTCAAATTATTATGACGGACAAAATGTTTATGGCCATCGTTGTTATGGCCGGTGTCGCATGCATTGCGATTTTCTTTATTCAGCGCGCCTGGAGTTATCGGCGTCGATTGAAGCAGACGCGCGGAACAGGCAAGGTTCCATCTCGGCGGCCTGTTGCGTCGTCGCCTGTGGAGGGCTCTGACGAGGCATTGAGCGCCTATAAGAAGCGCTTCATCTATGCGTTTCAACCGCGTTTCCGGTCGGAGTTTCGGATCCGGATCCGACCGCAGTATTACGAGCTGCTCCAGCAGATCGTAGCGAGTGATCTGTTCAACCGGCTGTCGCTCGTCGATTACCTGGATCGGGTTCTTCATGAGCATCTGGAGGAGAACCGGGAGGCCATAGAGCGTTTCTGCGCTCATCCGGAAGAGCGGGAGCCCCAGCAATAATCGGGAGTCATGAAAAGCGCTGTTCCGGTAATTCTGATTCTTGTGTTGATCGCCTACGGCGTGATAGCGTATCGTTATTGGCGGAGTCTTTCCACCCGGAGCGAGGGCTCTCCGGAGGAGGAAAAGCGGCCTTTGGAGCACCGTCCGATTATCGGAAAAAGTCACTTTGTCCTACCTCCGCGACGCCAACCGACGCCAACCACTGCCATCTCGGAAAAAAACGAATCGGAGGCTGAAAAAGCCGATATATTTGCCCCCGAGAAACAGAGCCACCCCCGTCGGATTCCGCAGGAAAAGATGGATGCCGTCTTCGATGCACCGCCTGCGGGAGAGAGCAATGAACCAGACCCGGAGGGTGTACCCTTCATCGAGCAGGCCGCCTCGGATTATGAGGCCGACATGGATCAGGAGATGGATCGCGAGGAGGCGGAAGAGGAAGAATCGCAGCCTCCTGCCGGCCGCTCGTTGGCGAAGGGCGTTCAATTTGAACAGATCGGCGAAGCCTACCGCACCGTATCCCGTGAAGCCGAACCCACGGAAGAGAAGAAGCAGCGTGTCGGACGCACGCTTGTAGAGCTGGAACAGACGGACATGTTTGAGGCCATCGTTTCAGCCAGCACCGAGGGATCCGGGAAAGTCTATGAATTGATGGATTCCTATCTGAAGGCATATTACCGTCGCATTGCCGAACGAGCTGCGGAAAGCCCACCTCCGCAGATAACGGTTCCCGAGGATTTTGATGTCCAGCATTATGTTTAACGAAAAAGCACAAGCCATGAAAGAGAGAGATTACGGATAGTGTCAGCTATCCCACAAACCACTGAAAAAATCCAAGTCGAATCCGGTGCAGGGGCCTATCCACCCCCTGCACCATAACAACAAGAAGCGTTTATGACGAAACGAAAATATATTTTGTCTGTGGTGATTATCTACCTCACCGCAGCGTCAGCTCTTGCTCAGGGCGGCAACGGGTTGGCGGGCATCAACGATGCGACCAACATGGTCACGTCGTACTTCGACCCGGGCACGAAGCTGATCTATGCGATCGGAGCCGTAATCGGGCTGATCGGAGGCATCAAGGTCTACAACAAGTTCACGTCGGGGGATCCGGATGTTTCGAAGGTTGCCGCCTCGTGGTTCGGGGCCTGCATCTTCTTGATCGTTGCGGCGACGATTCTGCGGTCGTTCTTCCTCTACTAACACCTGCGAGCCATGCAATACACAATCAATAAGGGGATCGGGTGCAGTGTGGAGTTCAAGGGACTGAAGGCGCAGTATCTGTTCATCTTTGCGGGCGGGCTGTTGGCGGTATTCGTCCTCTTCGTCATCCTCTACATGATCGGGATTGAGCAATGGGTGTGCATCCTCTTCGGAGTTGTGTCGGCATCGCTCCTGGTTTGGGGAACCTTCCATCTGAACGCCCGTTACGGCGAGCACGGACTGATGAAGCTGGCGGCTGCACGCCGTCATCCTCGCTACCTGATCCATCGGAAAAGTGTCTATCACCTGTTACGAAAACCTCAAAACAATAATCGGCCATGCGCAATGTAATGAAAGCCACGACCCTGGAGAGCAAGTTTCCGCTTCTGGCGGTTGAAAACGGATGTATCATCAGCAAGGACGCCGATCTGACGATCGCCTTCCGCGTTGAGTTGCCGGAGCTCTTCACGGTAACCCATACGGAGTACGAGGCAATCCATGCCGCGTGGTGCAAGGCCGTGCGCGTGTTGCCGCAGTACAGCGTCGTCCTGAAGCAGGACTGGTTCCTTCGCGAGAAGTACCGTCCGCAGACCGGCGACGGGGAGATGAGTTTTCTAAGTCGGTCGTTCGAGCAGCATTTCAACGAGCGTCCGTTCCTGAATCACACCTGCTATCTGTACCTGACGAAGACTACGAAGGAGCGTTCCCGGATGCAGTCGAACTTCTCGACGCTGTGCCGGGGTCATATCATCCCCAAGGATGTCGATCGGGAGAGTGCGGTGAAGTTCTTTGAATCCGTGGAGCAGTTCGAGCGCATCATCAACGATTCGGGTTTCATTACGCTCACCCGCCTCACGGACGAGGAGATCGTCGGCACGGCCGACACGCCGGGCCTCATCGAGAAGTATTTCTCCCTGTCGCTGGATGATACGACGACGCTGGAGGATCTGGCAATGAGTTCGGAGGATTTCCGGGTCGGGAACAAGCATGTCTGTCTGCATACGCTCTCCGATACGGAGGATCTCCCGGGGCATGTCGGTTCGGATATGCGCTACGAGCGTCTCTCGACGGATCGTTCGGACTGCCTGCTGTCGTTTGCCGCACCGGTCGGGCTGCTGCTCTTCTGCGATCACATCTACAACCAGTGGCTGTTTCTGGATGACAGTGCCGAGAATCTTCGGCGCTTTGAGAAGCAGGCCCGGAGCATGCACTCGCTCTCGCGGTATTCGCGGTCGAACCAGATCAACAAGCAGTGGATCGACCAGTATCTGAACGAGGCGCACTCGTTTGGTCTGACCTCGATCCGCGCACATTTCGATGTGCTGGCGTGGAGTGAGGATCCCGAGGAGCTGCGTCGCATCCGCAACGATGTGGGCAGCCAGCTCGCCCTGATGGAGTGTCGTCCTCGCCACAATACGGTGGACGCCGCGACACTCTACTGGGCGGGTATCCCGGGCAATGCCGGGGACTTCCCGGCCGAGGAGTCGTTCTACACGTTCATCGAGCCGGCGCTGTGTTTCTTCACCGAGGAGACGAACTACAAGTCGTCGAGCAGTCCTTTCGGGATCAAGATGTGCGACCGCATCAGCGGGAAGCCGCTGCACCTGGACATCTCGGATCTTCCGATGAAGCGCGGCATCATCACCAACCGGAACAAGTTCGTCCTGGGGCCGTCGGGTTCGGGCAAGTCGTTCTTCATGAACCACCTTGTGCGGCAATACTGGGAGCAGGGAACGCATGTCGTGCTGGTCGATACGGGCAACAGCTACCAGGGTCTCTGCGAGCTGATCCGCCGCAAGACAAAGGGCGCGGACGGGATCTACTTCACCTACACGGAGGAGCATCCCATCAGTTTCAACCCCTTCTACACGGACGACTATGTCTTCGAGACGGAGAAGATGGACAGCATCGCGACGTTGCTACTGACCTTGTGGAAGAGCAGCGAGGAGCGGGTCTCGAAGACCGAGCTTACGGAGATCGGCAATGCCGTTTCGGGCTACATCGCCCGCATCAAGGCCGACCATTCGATCAAACCGTGCTTCGATACCTTCTACGAGTACCTGAAGGGCGAGTTCCGCGAGGATCTGGAGAGCCGTGAAATCGGGGTTCGTCGCGAGGAGTTCGACATCAGCAATCTGCTGACGACCCTTCGTCCGTACTATCGGGGCGGGCGCTATGACTTTCTGTTGAACTCGCAGCAGGAGATCGACCTGTTGTCGAAGCGCTTCATCGTCTTCGAGATAGATGCCGTGAAGGACAACAAGGAGCTCTTCCCCGTGGTTACGATCGTGCTGATGGAGGTTTTCATCAACAAGATGCGCCGCTTGAAGGGTATCCGCAAGATGCTCATTATCGAGGAGGCGTGGAAGGCTCTGGCGTCGAACAACATGGCCAGCTATCTTCTGTACATGTACAAGACCGTGCGCAAGCATTTCGGAGAGGTCGTAACGGTCTCGCAGGAGGTTCAGGACATCATTTCGTCGCCGATTGTCAAAGAGACGATCATCAACAACTCGGACTGCAAGATTCTTCTGGACCAGCGCAAGTTCATGAATCGCTTCGATGCGATCCAGACGCTGCTGGGCCTTACGAACAAGGAGAAGTCGCAGATTCTGTCGATCAACATGTCGAACCACCCGGGCCGCAACTACAAGGAGGTGTGGATAGGCCTTGGCGGCGTTCAATCCGCGGTTTACGCCACGGAGGTGAGCCGCCAGGAGTATCTGGCCTATACGACCGAAGAGACCGAGAAACTGGAGGTATATCGGCATGCCGACATGCTGGGCGGTGACATCGAACTTGCGATCAAACAACTCACTGAAAACAAACCCAAATAATCAAAGCCATGTGTACAGACGAAGAGGGAATTCTTTCGAAGCCGATTTCCCAGATGTTTTTTGAGATTCCGGATATCATCGGGCGCTGGTGCAGCCGGGAAGGATCTCCGTCCATCCGCGTGTACCGATCCCGGAAAGACGGCGGGCGGAGCTGCCGGATTGCCATCACATACCCCGGGGGCGTTGTTGTTCATCGTCCGGTTCTCTCGGACCACGGGGCCCATTATTTCGATTTGTTCGGCTGGGTATCACTGTCCTACGACAGCCTGCGCGACGTGCTGATGCTCTCGTGCTACGGCAATTATTACCGCGTGGAATAACCACGGAACCATTCACAACTAAACGAACAAGAGATGAAACGAATGATCATGATAATGTGCGCACTGCTGATAGGCTATGCGCACGCAGCCCGGGCTCAATGGGTCGTTACGGATCCCACGAATCTGGTTCAGAATATCATCAGTGCGACGCAGGGCACGACCACGGCGACGAACATGATTAAGAACCTTCAGGAGGGGATCAAGATCTACAACCAGGGCAAGGCATACTACGATGCCCTGAAGTCGGTCCACAACATCATCAAGGATGCGCGCAAGGTCAAGCTGACGATCGAGATGGTCAGCGAGATTACGGACATCTACGTCAACGGTTTCAACCGCATGGTTACGGACCCGAACTTCACGCCGGACGAGCTTGCGGCCATTTCGGCCGGTTATGCCCGGCTTCTGGAGGAGGGCGGCGCGCTGGTTACGGACTTGAAGAACGTCGTCACCTCCGGCAACGGACTCTCGATGTCGGACAAGGAGCGCATGGATGTCGTGGATCAGATCTACTACCGGATGCTGGAGTACCGGAACCTGACGCGCTATTTCACGAACAAGGCAATCTCGGTGTCGTATCTGCGGAGCCGTGCGAAGGGCGATTCCTCGCGAGTGCTGGCTCTTTACGGAAGTCCGAGTGAAAGATACTGGTAGGCCATGACACCGCTTGCAATGGATTTTGAGAATCTGCACCAGGTGTTGCGGAACCTCTATCAGGATATGATGCCCTTGTGCGAGGATATGGTGGGAGTGGCCAAAGGCGTCGCCGGTCTTGGTGCCCTTTTCTACGTCGCATATCGGGTCTGGAAAGCCCTTGCCAATGCGGAGCCAGTCGATGTATTCCCGCTGCTGCGGCCCTTTGCCATCGGATTGTGCATCATGTTCTTCCCGACGATAGTTCTGGGGACGATCAATACGGTTCTCTCTCCGGTAGTTCAGGGGACGCATGCCATCCTGGAGGGCCAGACCCTTGACATGAGCACTTATCAGCAGCAGAAGGAGGATCTCGAATACGAGGCCCGTGTCCGCGAAGGCAAGGCGTGGCTGGTGGATGATGAGGTCTACGATCAGAAACTTGCCGATCTGGGCATTACCGACATGGGAGAGATCATCAGCATGTGGTGGGAGCGGACCTGGCATGGTATCAAGAGTTGGTTTCGGGAGTTGGTTCGGGACTTTTTCGATCTGCTCTTCAATGCTGCGGCATTGACTGTTGACACCTTGCGGACGTTCTTTCTGGTAGTTCTGTCCATTCTGGGGCCGCTATCCTTTGCCCTGTCGATCTACGACGGATTTCAGAGTACGCTCACGCACTGGCTTTCGAAGTATATCTGCGTGTATCTGTGGCTTCCGATAGCGGATCTGTTCTCGGCCGTTCTTGCCAAGATTCAGAACCTGATGTTGCAGGCCGACATTGAGGCGTTGCAGGATCCCAACTACATTCCGGACAGTGGTGACGGTATCTATATCATCTTCCTGATAATCGGAATCATCGGATACTTCACCATTCCTACGGTCGCCGAATGGGTAGTCCAGGCCGGCGGAGGATCGGGTACCGGAGGCGTGAACCGTGCCGCCTCGTTCGGTGCCGGAGTTGCCGGAGGCGCAGCCGGATCGCTGATCGGCAAAACCTTTTCACGAGGAAACGGCGAGGGCGGTTCGACCCCCAACGGTCAGAATCTCGCCACTCCGACTAACCCCTAATACATTACCGATATGGAATTCAAGTCATTGAAAAATATTCAGACGAGCTTTCAGCAGATCCGGATCTTCACGCTGGTGTTCCTGGGGCTATGTGCCGTGGTGACGATATTCAGCGTAGCCAAGAGCTACCGGTTTGCCGAGCGTCAGCGGGAGAAGATCTATGTGCTTGACCAGGGCAAGTCGTTGATGCTGGCCTTGTCGCAGGATCTTAGTCAGAACCGTCCCGTCGAAGCCCGGGAGCATGTCCGGCGGTTCCATGAACTCTTCTTCACGCTGGCCCCGGACCGCGCGGCCATCGAGAGCAACATTACGCGGGCGCTGTTTCTCTGCGACAAGAGTGCCTACCATGTTTCCCAGGATCTTCAGGAGAAGGGTTACTACAACCGCATTGTTGCCGGGAATATCAACCAGACGCTGCAGATTGATTCGATGTCGTGCGATTTCGACCGATACCCTTACCGCATCACGACGTATGCCCGTCAGATGATTATCCGCGAGAGCAACATCACCGAGCGGTCCCTTGTCACGCGCTGCGACCTGATCAATTCGGTTCGCTCGGACAACAACCCGCAGGGCTTCACGATGGAGCGCTTTGAGATTCTTGAAAACCGCGACCTGCGGGTCTATGCCCGATAGCCATGATACGACGAGGAATGAATCACCTGAGCGCCTGGTGTGAAGCACACCTTCGGCGTCTGTGCGAGGCCATGAACCCCGACCTGCGGCTCTATGTCATCATCGGGATGTTGCTGCTCTTTGCGGCCCTGTCACTCTACACGACGCTGACTGCGATCGGCAACATTGGACGCAGCAGCGGGAATGCGTTGGAGATCGAGCACCTCCGACATCTTGAACTCGAACACCGGTCCGGAGCGGACAGCCTTCGGACACAAACCCCTGAAAACCATGAACGAAAAACAGCAGAATAAAGAACCGAAGCAGGAGTTGGAGAAGCCGAAGGCCCTGACTCCGCAGCAGATCCAGCAGCGTCGCAAGCTGCTGGTTTACCCGGCGTTGTTTCTGATCTTTCTTGCGATTCTGTGGCTGATCTTCGCCCCTTCGGACGCGCCGGATCAGGAGCAGAAGAAAGGGCTCAACACGGAACTTCCGACCCCGGAGCAGAGCGGCATAGTCTCCGACAAGCGGGATGCCTATGTCCAGCAGGAGATGCACGACAAGCAGGAGGCCAAGATCCGCACCCTTGAGGATTACGCCTTTTCGCTCGATGATGAATCCGGATACGAAGAGGCTCCGACTCCGGCAGCTGCCGGAGTGAATCCCCGACTGGGAGGTTACGAATCGTCGGGAGCATTGCATTCCTCGGTCGGCGCATACCGGAATCTGAACACGCAGTTGGGAAGTTTCTATGAACAGCAGGAGGAGAGGCCCTCGGAGGAGGAGTCGAAGCTGCTGGAGCGAATCGAGCAGCTGGAAGCGGAGCTCGAGCAACAGCAGACCGGGACCTCGGCGGAGCAACAACTGGAGTTGATCGAGAAATCCTATCAGTTGGCCTCCCGCTACATGAATGGCAATGGCGGAGCGCAAGCGGCACCCGCGGGAACGATCTCCGGAGCATCGGCAGCGACCCGTAACGGCAAAGCCGCCGTGCAACCTGTGCAGCAGGTTCGTCATGAGGTGGTGTCGCTGCTTGCGGCCCCCATGTCTGATTCAGCCTTTGTCGAGGAGTATTCCCAACCCCGGAACTGGGGATTCCACACCGCCGCAGGCGGTACCTCGGCACCGCGCAAGAACAGTATCAACGCCTGTGTTTACCGGACTACTACCGTGACGGATGGAGATGAGATTCCCATCCGCCTGCTGGAACCGATGATGGCGGGTGAGGTGTTGATTCCTGCCAATACGATTCTGACGGGCACCTCGCGTATCGACGGCGAGCGCATGTCGATCACGATACAGGCCGTGCAGTACGAAGGCAGCGTCATTCCGATCGAGCTGCAGGTGTATGATTTGGACGGCGGCGCCGGCATATCGGTTCCTGCCTCCGAAGAGATCAGCGCCGTCAAGGAGATTGCGGCCAATGCCGGTTCGGGTCTTGGAAGCAGCATCACGATTACGGACGATGCCGGGACGCAGTTGCTATCGGATCTGGGTCGCAGCGTCATCCAGGGAACCGCGCAGTATATCGGACAGAAGATGCGACAGGTCAAGGTCACGCTTAAAGCGGGCTACCGGGTGTTGCTGCTGCCGCCGCTTGAATAGAAACCACTGAAATCCAAATACCGACACAACCACATTTAAAGGACAAGTTTATGAGAAAGATGCTTATGACACTCGCGTTTTGCGGGTGCCTCTCCGGCGCCTTTGCGCAGGAGACGACCACGAAGGCGGCGACCACGCCGCAACCGGGCGAAGGGATGCATTCGCCCTCGACGGGAGACTATTTCAACGGACTGACGCGTCCGCTGACCTTTGACCGGATGATTCCTCCCTATGCGCTGGAGGTCACGTTCAACAAGACCACGCATGTGATCTTCCCCTCGGCCATACGCTATGTCGATCTGGGATCCGCCGATCTGCTGGCAGCGAAGGCCGACGGTACGGAAAACGTGCTGCGCGTGAAGGCGGCCCTGCGGGACTTCTCCCGGGAGAGTAACCTCTCGGTGATAACCGAGGATGGCGCCTACTACACCTTCAACGTGAAGTATGCCGATGAACCGCAGAAGCTCTCCGTGGAGATGACCGATTTCCTGCATGACGGCGAGGCCGTAAATCGGCCGAACAACGCGCTGGAAATCTACATGAAGGAGCTTGGCAGTGAGTCTCCGATGCTTGTGCGGCTGATTATGAAGTCGATCTACAAGAACGACCGTCGGGAGATCAAGCATATCGGCTGCAAGCGTTTCGGCATTCAGTATCTGCTCAAGGGGATCTATTCGCACAACGGGCTGCTGTATTTCCACCTGCAACTCAAGAACTCGACGAATGTACCCTTCGACGTCGACCATCTGACCTTCAAGATTGTGGATAAGAAGGTCGCCAAACGCACGGCTATCCAGGAGCAGGTGATCTGGCCGTTGCGAGCCCACAACAACGTGCAGGTTATCCCCGGCAAATCGAGCGAGCGCATGGTCTTCACGCTTCCGAAGTTCACGATCCCCGATGACAAGCATCTGGTCGTCGAGCTGTATGAGAAATCCGGCGGACGACATCAGAGCTTCACGGTCGAGAATGCCGACCTGGTTCGCGCCCGAGTGATTGACGAATTAAAGGTCAAGTAAGATGAAACGCGCGGTATTCATACTGGTGTTGTCGTTGAGCCTGACGCTCACCGCGGGAAAGAGCTTTGCGCAGCGTGCCTTGCCGGGGATGCGGGGGCTGGAGCTCCGCACGGGCATGGTGGACGGCTGGTATTCCTCGTCGCCGTCGAGCGCTACGGGCTATTATTTCGGACTGGCGATGAACCGCTACGCGAAGAATGCGAACAAGTGGGTTTACGGCGTCGAATACCTTAACCGGAGTTATCCCTACAAGAGCGGGCGGATCCCCATGGCTCAGTTTACGGGTGAGGGCGGATATTATTACAAGTTCCTCACCGACGCCTCGAAGACCTTCTTTCTCTATCTGGGCGGCACGGCCATGGCCGGCTATGAGACGGTGAACTGGGGAGACCGTCATCTTTCCGACGGCTCGACGCTCCAAAGCCGGGATCGCTTCATCTATGGTGGAGCCGTTACGCTGGAGGCTGAAGCCTACCTTGCTGATCGAATCATTCTCTCTGTCTCGGGTCGTGAACGGGTGCTGTGGGGCACAACCTCCGGGCATTTTCACACCCAGTTCGGCATTGCATTGAAATTTATCATCGACTAACAATCGAACAGTAACCCTTTTTTATTAACCGTCGCGCAAGCGACATAAAACCAATTACTTATATGAAAAAGCTGTTTTTGGCGGCTGGTGCCGCCCTGGTCCTTCTTGCCTCTTGCAACAAGGAAACTGAAATGATGAACCCTACGCCGGAGGCACGACCCGATGGTGCTTCGGTAACGATCACCCTCTCTTCGGGCGATGATGCGCAGACCCGCGCCTTCTTCGATGCCACGGCTACGGCCGAGGCGTGGGAGAAGACCCTCTCGTCGCTCTCGGTCTTCACGTTCAACACCTCGGGCGATCTGATTCTGCGCCGCGATTTCACGGTCTCGGAACTCGCCTCGAAATCTGCGACCTTCTCGCTCCCGAAGTCGGCTGCCGGAACCGAATGCTCGTTCTATGCCGTTGCGAACTACGACGCCTCGTCGGCCAAGACCCGGTCGGCACTCACGGCCCTCGTGGAGAAGTCGGCCGGAGAGTATAACGGTACCTTCGCGGATGTCTCGACCAAGGCGCTGCGCTCGGGCGGCTTCGTGATGTCGGGCTTGACGACCAAGACCGTCGGCGCGGTGAATACCTCGACGCAGGTGGGCATCTCTCTGAAACGCACGGTGGCGAAGGTTGCCCTGCAGACCTCGATTGCCCCGGAGTTCTCGGAGAAGTATCCCGGCTCGATCACGATCAACTCGGTGAAGCTCTCGCGCGCCGCTTCGCAGTCGCTTGTCGTGGCCGGTACACCTTCGACGGGAGCCATGACCTACACGCATACGCAGACCCCGGGGATGGCCTCGTCGAAGTACAACAGCCTCTTCTACCTCTATGAGACGGGGACGCTCGATGCCGGAAGCCGCGTGCTGCTGGAGATCAACGCGACCTACGATGGCGACGGCAGCAGCTCGACGAGCGACGACCGCTCGGAGGTGACCTATTCGGTCGAGCTGACGGGCAAGGCTGCGGGTCAGATCCTCCGCAACGGCTACTACCGAGTCGCCGCCAATATCACGGGCCTTGTGGGCCAGGATTGCCAGGTGTCGGTAACGGTTGCTGACTGGGAGACTCCCGTCACGCAGTCGGTTGATCTGGGCGCCTAATCCCTGTGTTGCGGGTCCCGCCTTGCCCCGAGGGGTCGGACGGGACCCTTTTTTCTAACCTTCCAAACACGAACAGTTATGAAACGAATCCAGCAACTGATGCTCCTGCTGTCGGTCCTTCTTGTGACGTTGACCGGATGTCGGGAGAGCCTGACCGAGGAGGCCGTGGCGCCTCGCGGTGTGGCGGTCGAGATCGCCGTCCGTCCCGACGGGATGCAGGAGCAGACCCGCTCGACGGACGAGGATGCGATCGACGATCTGAACTTCTACCTCTATGACGACCAAGGCAGTCTGCTCCTGCATCGCTACCAGCAGGCGACGACCCTGCGTTTCGAGGTCGTGCCCGGACATTATCGGATGCGCCTTGCTGCCAACCTCGGCCGCGACCTTGGGGAGAACCCCTCGGAGGAGGAGCTCCGAATCTCGGGCTCCGAAAGTTACGAACGCCTTCCGATGGCTGCCGAGGAGGAGTTTGACGTTACGGCCGCCGGAGCAAGCCCCTCGACCGTCGAGGTGCGGCGGTGCGTGGCCAAGGTCTCCTACGAGATTGACGTCCAGGACCCCCATATCGAGCTTCGCTCCGTGCAGCTGATCTCACTTCCGCGCACGGCGGCGCTCTTCGATCCGGAGGCAGCCCCATCGTCCGATCCGGTCGACTATATGGACGGCCCCGAGACGACGCTCACGGGAACGGCGGCCTCGGGTGCCTGCTACCTGCTTCCGAATCTGCAGGGCACCGTTCCGTCGATCACGGACCAGCGGCAGAAGAGCCCCGAGCATGCTCCGGAGCACGCCTCATACCTGCTGATCCGCGCCGCGAACGGCAGCCGGAACCTGCTCTATACGGTCTACCTGGGCGGCAACAACACCTCGGACTTCAACGTCCGGGCCAATGTACACTACACCTTCCGCATCTCGATTCTGGGCGACAACGAGATCGACACGCGCGTCTATTCCTACTCGATTCAGGTGTGGGACGACTTCGATGACTACCGCTTTGGCGACTACTGCATTTACGAGGGGACGACGCTGCTGCATATCGACGTGGAGAACAACGATGAGGAGCTGCTGCTGAACGGGACGTTTGCCGTCATCTCGGGCGAGAGCTCGAAGGTGTTTTTTGACGACTTTCACGGCGAATCGGGCTCCGAGTTCCGGGTCTATTCGCCCAACGGCGACAATCTTTTCGGCGTGCAGTACAGCCCGACGGTTTACACCTCCTCGAACTCCCGCTTTGCCTACCGCATTACGCTGCGGGATCCCTATGGGGTCTGCGGAACCTACGACTTCGAGCATCGAATGGCCAACGTTGTCTACGTCAAACCCTCGGCCGGCGGTACGATCTCGGTTTCAGGTGCTTTGTGGAGCGGTGAGACCGGCTCGGGAAGCAGCCTTCGAAGCGTGGCGCTGTGCTACGAGCAGGGATGCAGCCTGACGGCACGCGCCGGTGCGGGGTATCAGTTCGAGGGATGGTACTCGGACAGCGGCTATACGCAACGCCTTTCCACCTCGGCGACCTATGTGTTCCGTCCGCAGAAGGCCCGCACGGAACTCTACGCGCGCTTTAAGGCCGAAGCCATTCCGCTGGATGAAGATGGCACGGCCAACTGCTATATCGCCCCGAAGCTGCGCACGTTCTATTCGTTCGACGCTACGGTGCAGGGTAACGGGAAAACGACGACTAACATCCGTCCGCAGCGCCTGAACGGGACCTCCGCCATTCTGATCTGGGAAACCGGAACCGAACGCAATGCAATCATCTCGGATGTCTCTTTTGCCGACGGACGAATCACCTTTACCACGGGATCCAAGCGCGGAAATGCTGTCATTGGACTGCTTGACAGCCGTGGCGATTGTATCTGGTCGTGGCATATCTGGTCCGTAGATTATGATATTGAGAGCTCGGGTCAGACTTATTTCTCGGGGAAAACTTTCATGGACCGGAATCTCGGAGCGTTGACCACGGATTGTACACAGCCCTCATCGCGTGGTATGTATTATCAATGGGGACGCAAAGACCCGTTTATCTATCCGGCCAATAATCAAGATACCCGCAAGTTTGCCGATGCGGTTTATGCGTCGGGATATGAGTATGGAGAAAGCTATCCCGATACAAGTTCGGATCCCGAATCCATGATGAGCATATCATGGGCTACAGCCCATCCGACTACCTATATGAATGGGGCATTCTATTCTGACTGGGACGATCGCACGACGATTATCGACTGGTTGTATGATTCGAGTCCGAATTTGTGGGGGAATCCGACGACAAGCAGTAATACGGTCACAGCAACAAGTACCAAGTCGATCTATGATCCCTGTCCGCCTGGATGGAAAACACCCAGTCCCCAGGATCTCAAGGGAATTCAATATGTAGGTCGATTCCAGCCTAATTACGTGACGATTCAATACAACTCCGGCCGCACGACGCAGATCCCGATGGGTGGTACTCTTTCCGAAGGATACTTTATGAGTAATGGACAGATCGGTCGGTTGTATACCAATGTTCCATATTACTATCGCTGGGAAAGTGGTACATCCGTATATAGCGAACGGGCCTGCACGTCGCTCTTCTTTTCATCGAGTATGGGTACGACGGACTATTACCGCTATGCAGCCAATCCGGTGCGTTGTGTCCGCGAATAAAAAAGATCGAGACGATGAAACGACGACAAATCATACCGATTCTGACTATGCTGCTCATGGCCTTGTGGGGTTCGCCCCACAAGGCTGCGGCACAGATCTTCGCCGTGCGTGCCAATGCGCTGGCAGCCTGTACGGCGACGCTGAACCTCGGCGTCGAGGTGGCCCTGACGGACCGCTGGTCGCTGGAGGGAGCGCTGTTTTGGAACCCCCTGCGCACGGAGGATCTTGCCACCTCGTTTCGTGCGGCGCAGCTCGGCGCCCGCTACTGGTTCTACGAAACACAGGTCGGCCCCTTTGTGGGTGCACAGCTCTCGCATGTCAACTACCTCGTCGGCCGCCGCACGCGCCGCTACGACGGCCGGGCGTGGGGCGCGGGCCTCTCCTGCGGCTATTCGTGGATGCTCTCCAAACGGTGGAGCGTGGCCGTAGAAGGGGGCCTCGGACTCTTCCATACGAAGGACACCCGACGTGACCCTACGGTCTCGGACTGGGACGACGAATATATCTACCACTCGCGACGCTGGACCTTGGCCCCTTCCCGCCTGGAGGTGTCGTTCGCCTATCTGTTTTAGCCATGAAAGCACAACGAATGATTCTGTGCGGCATGCTTGCCGCCGCAATGTGTGCCGCGACGGGCTGCTCGGTGGCCACACGCCTGGAGCGTCAGCGTGCCGCGGCGCACCTCTCGCAACTGACGCGCGCGGAACGTCAGGCCCAACGGCAGGACTACCGGCCGCAGGTCGTGCGGCTCCAGCGCGACAGCAACACCTTCTTTCTGGCACCGGTCGATACGCTGCCCGACGGCGAACGGGTCATGTCGCTGCAGATCGAGCAGGTGACGGTCGTAGCGAAGGTCCGCTCGGTTCCCGAACGCAACGGACGGGTGCACCTCGACTTTGTGGTTACGCTTCCGAAGCAGCTGCTGGGCAGCAGCCGCAGCGTGGTCATCACACCTCTGCTGCACAAGCCCGACGGAACCGTTCCTCTGGAGGATCTCGTGATCCGCGGGGGCCGCTTCTCGCTGTTGCAGGAGCGTGACTACTGGCAGTATGAGACCTATGTGCGGCGCTTCCGGCCCGATACGCTGGGACGGGAGGCGGCCTTCCAGCGCTTCGTGAAGTTTCCCTACCCGGAGGATGCGCGGCTCGATTCGCTGGTCGAGAGCCGCAGCACGATCACTTACTACTACTCGCAGGAGGTGCCGACGGACGAAACCTCGAAAAAGATGCTCATCACGCTCACGGGGAAGGTGCAGGCCGTGGATGACAGCGCCTACCGGCTGCCGCCCTCGGACACGCTGGCCTATCTGGTCTCGTCAATGCTCTCCTTTGTCGATACGCTGCCGCGCTACCGCATCCGCGTCATAGACAAGTACGTTACGGTGGAGGATCGCAACTACATCCGCTTCTTTGTGGGTGATACCCGGGTGGTGGATACGCTGGGCGACAACGGCCGCGAGCTGGAGAAGATCTCCGGCCTGATGCGCCGGATCATCGGGCAGGAGGAGTTCTACGTTGATACGATCACCCTCACGGCCTCCTCCTCGCCGGAGGGCCGTTACGCCTTCAACGAGCGCCTCTCGCGGGGACGTGCCGAGGCGCTGAAACGCTACCTGGTGCGTCACTACGGCCGGGGTATCGACACGCTGCTGACGGTGCGGTGGGTTGCCGAGGCGTGGCCCGAACTAATGAACAGCATCCGCACGGACCCGGCGCTGACGAACCGCGAGGCGATACTGGAGCTCCTCTCTGCGGAGCGAAATCCGGACCGGCGGGAGCGGCTGCTGCGCGAGCGCTTTCCCCGGGAGTACGCCTACCTGAAGGAGGTGGTCTACCCGCAGCTCCGCACCGTGGACTTCCGCTATAATCTTCGCCGCAAGGGGATGGTCAAGGATACGATCCACACCACGGAACTCGACACGACCTATGCCCGGGGTGTGGAGCTGCTGCAGCGGCGTCAGTATGCCCGGGCGCTCTATATTCTCAACGACTACAACGACCGCAATACGGTGGTGGCACACCTCTCGATGGACCACAACGAGCGGGCGCTGGAGCTGCTCTCGACGATGCCGACGGATGCCGTGACGGAGTACCTGCGGGCCATAGCCTGCTCGCGGCTGGGCCGCAAGGCCGAGGGACGTGAGCACTTTCTTGAAGCCTGCCGCCGGGATGAACGCATGGAGTACCGGGGGAATCTGGATCCCGAAATTTCGGAACTGTTAAAGGACTAAACACATGAAACGCAAACGCATAATAACGATTCTGACCTACGTTCTTTTGACCGTAGCCTGGGGCGCGATCTTCGTCTCGCTCTTCACGGCCTGCAATGTCTACGAGGATACGACGGTCGAGATCATCCGATGTCCCACAATAGATGCGGACACGGTAATGATTCCCGATTGGGAAGATGTGCCGAACAATTCGGTCGAATACTAAAATCCAAAAAGATGAGACGATTGAAAAGATGGCTGGCGCTCTGCGCCGGCATAGCAATGACAGGCGTGCTGACTGTAGCATGCGATGAGAACCTGAACGTTCAGCAGCGCTATGGCTTCACCCTTGAGACGATGCCCGTACAGAAGCGTCTCGGTGTGGGCGAGACGGCCGAGATACGCTGTACGCTGGTTCGTGAGGGAGAGTATGACGAGGCCCGATACACGATCCGCTATTTCCAGCCGGACGGCGAGGGGGAGCTGCGTATGGACGACGGGACGGTCTTCCTCCCGAACGACCGTTATCCGCTGGAGAGAACCTCGTTCCGCCTCTATTACACATCGTTGAGTGAGGCTCAGCAGGTGATCGACATCTATGTCGAGGACAATATGGGACAGGTGGTTCAGAAGAGCTTCACGTTCCAGAATGACACCGATACGGGTGAGTAATAAACCGCAAACGCCCGACAGAATTGTCGGGCGTTTTTAATACGAAAGAAAAATGACACCACAGGAAAAGGCAGACATTGCTCTGCTCGATCAGGATAAGACCTTTCAGGATTTGCTGCGCACGCTGCCTCTTGAACGGCGTACGAAGGCTGTCTGCAGCCATGCCGTCGAGACGTCGGGAGCCAATATTCGCTATGTACCTCGGGAGTTGCTTTCGCGGTCGCTGTGCCTCCGAGCCATTCGCAACTGGGCTTTTGCCTTCGATTACGTTCCCGAGGAGCTGAAGACGGAGGCGATGTGCCGGGAGGCGGTTCGCCACTACGGTTCGGCACTGAATTTCGTGCCGGACAAGTATCGCACGGCATCGTTGTGCATGCTTGCCGTGCGCCATGATCCGTGGGCCTTGACGTTTGTTCCCGACAAGGTGTTGACCGCGCAGATGTGCGAGACAGCCGTCAAGAGCGACGGACTTGTGCTGAAATATGTTCCCAAGGAGCTGCGCACGCCGGAGTTGTGCCGGGAGGCTCTGAATGCGGAGCCGTTCACGCGGGAGATGCTACGCAGTGTTCTGGAAGATATTCCCTTCCCGGAGGTTTGTTTGGAGGGTTTGCAGAAGTACCATCGGCAAGGCTACAACCTCATGGAACTCATGGCCGGGATTGATCCCTCGGCGCTTACGGAGCAGGTCGCGCTCTACGGGGTTCAGACGGATCCGATGTGTTTGCTGGTGCTTCCGGCGCATTTGAGAAGCGAAAAGATCTGCCTGGAGGCCGTCCGAGGAGACGGCATCCTGCTGCACGATATTCCCGAGGTGCAACGCAGCGCCGCATTGTGCGAGGCGGCGGTGATGAACAGCGTCGGAGCCTTGCTCTATGTCCCGGACAAACTCCATACACGGGATCTGTACCGGAAGGCGTTGGCCGCGGATCCCGCGGCTATCCGTTACTTCAAACCGCAACTGCTGACCCGGGAGGATTGTGAGATGGCATACTCTCGGACGAAGGGCTGGGATCTCGTTCGCTTCATTCCATATCCCGATCTGCTTGAGCGCATGCTCGATGAACGCTGTGATACGTACTCCAAGACGCAGAATTTCCTCAAGAATGTCAATCCGGAAGTCATGACGTTGCGTCTTGCCGAGAAGATCTTTCTGAAAGAGCCAGAACTGTTCTATGCCATCCCGGAACGTCTCCGGGATCAGTCGCTCTGCGAAGCGGCTGTGAAGACCGACGGGATGAATCTTCGCTATGTTCCCGAGGTGCTCAAAACCGAGGATCTGTGCCGATCAGCCGTCAAGGCGAGTCCATATGCCATCGAGTATCTTCCCGAGGCGATGAAGAACGAGGCGTTTTATGCCTCGTTGATCGAAGGGACTCCACGGATTCTTTTTGGCGTCCCGGAAGCGGAGCGTACGGAGGCGCTGAACCGCCTTGCCTTCGAGCGGAGCTACCTGCGTGATTCCTCGGATTTCTCGGCCCTCGGGGCGATCACACGTCCGGAGCTGCTGATGCAGGTGCTGCATGAGGAGCGCGATCCGCAGAAGATCGACCGGCTGCTCAACCTCATTCCGCGACGCATGGTAAGCGAGGAGATGGCCTATGAGGCGATACAGAAAAACAGCCGCTGCCTTCATCTTCTCGCCCCGGAGATCATCTCGAAGCGCATCGCTGAGAGCGCCGTGCGCGAGGATCCGCAGGCTATCCAGTGGGTTCCGCAACATCTGCGGACTCCCGAGATGTGTCTGTATGCTGAATCGAACTACCTGCATTTGAGAATTTATGTCCCCGAGTCGGTGGCAAAGGGAGACAACATCTACACTTTCCATCGACGTGTCGATCAGACGCTGCGGCAGCCTCTCGACTATGCGCAGTATAAGATCCTCTACACCGGAGGTTCGATCGTTGTGGATGATGTTACGACACGTGCCGGATATGTCGGCTGCTGTCGGGTTTCTTTCGATCGGAAGAGGGATGAATTCAGCTTCCAGCAACTGACGCGGCAGCAGGAGCAGACCTTCCGCGTAGTCCGTATGCGGAAGACACAACGGAAGATGAAACTTTAATTTTCGCGACGATGAACAACATGGAAAACAGCTCTCGGATTCAGTCCGAGGAGCTCCGCCATCCGGGCGATGTCTTCATGATGTTTGCAACGGATGGAAAGGTTCAGGTAACATCGGCCAACGGTCGTTTTTTCAGAAGTTTCGAACATTTCTCGATACACTGTGCGACGGCTCTTCTCAATCAAATGCGGCCGCCGTATGGCAACAGCTTTTTTGTCCATTGGCGCTTTGAGAATCCCGCATCCGTGTGGGCCGGAAACGAAAACGAAAACATTTCGATCTACCCACGCAGGCTGCTGCAGGCCGTTCGGGACCAGGGCCTGCGGCCGCGTGCCACGAGACGTCTCTATCCTTTGCTCTATGGCATTCAAAAGGGGTGTGATACTCGTCAGATGGCGGATCTGTACGACAATCCAGACTATCTGGAACGGGTTCGCCTCTATGAGGGTTCCAATGTCGAAGAACGTCCGCTGTCGTACCGGGGTATTGAAACCGATGCGGGCGTTCTTCTCTTCAACAGCACACCGCGTGGCGAGTCGCTTTACGGTGATTATCTGCGTTTTCTTGCGGATCATCTCAACCATCCGTGCATGGAGTTTACCTACGTTCGCACGTTGGAACTGCTGCCCGTCGAGACCCTTCGTTCAAAGGTCAATCCTCCGGTAGACGTGCTTGGGTCCGGGAGTATGGAGATGCTCGGTCGCAGACCTTCCGTGTACCATGCGGAACGGGATCAGCTCGGGATCTACACCGAGCTGCGGCGCTTCGACCTTGCACCCGGGGAGGCGAATTTCGTCCGTTTGTCACGTTTCGCGGAGAATGTCTTTAACGCACCGAAGGGAGGAAAAATTCGGACGGATTTATCCTCCGAAAAGGCTGCTAAATCACTTGAAATAATCGGCGATATTGAACAAAGTGACAGCAAGATGTGCAATAAGGAGCGTGAAAGGCGTTTCCCCGATGTTTCAGAGCGTCTTGTGCAGGTGCGGACCAAGAAGAAAGGACTTGTTTGATAGGTATTGCGGAACCGTTAAATTGGAGTATCTTTGCAGCACCACGGCATATTGAACAGCGAAGTGGCAAAAGAGAGGAGCACAATGCGAGAGGCAGATGGCGTGATGGGGAATTATCTATCGAGAGAGAGGGCGCATGCGTGCCTCATGCCGGTACAAAATAATTCTTACGATCTCGAAACAAGACGGCCAAATGAAATTACAAGAAGGGCAGGGACTCTCCCGTTCGATGGTATATGATGCGATAGCACACCTTGCCTGGCGACACGGCGTGGTTTTCCATGAAGAATACATGCTATTCCCGGAATACGACGACGAGACAACGCGGATATTTTACCGCAATATTTCCCGGATAGTGACCACACGCCTCTATGTAGGCATCCTTCAGAAGAACGGTTATCTATTTGTGTTCATGCGGGACAGCAGTCGAAAGATCTTTATCGACCTGCATACGGATCCGAAGGATGAGGCGGGAGTAGAAGCACTGAGCCCGGAACAGATTTCCGATAATATCAGCCGCGAACTGGCAAAGATCATAGAGCGCCACAAGAACGGCGCGGAATGAAACCGGCGGCATCGAGGGCT
>ENA-UOIZ01000390-UOIZ01000390.1-human-gut-metagenome-genome-assembly--contig:-P88-NODE-390-length-46145-cov-16.172814_pt1 | contig 46145 bp, 27 predicted proteins | sample MGYA00242336_ERZ723883 | MGnify/ENA metagenome assembly ERZ723883 | reverse complement strand
CTATCGAAAGAATGCTCTTCGGCGAATTGTTGAATGTAGGTATCATGGCATGAAATTATTAACCCCTTTAGGCTTGCTGGGATTAATCGGCGTTGTCGCATTAATCATTATTTATCTGATAAGGCCGAACTACCAGCAAAAATATATTTCCAGCACTTATATCTGGAAATTAAGTCTGAAATACAAAAAGAAGAGAGTTCCTATAAGCAAGCTGAGGAACATCTTGATTATTATCTGTCAGATTCTTGCGTTGGTGACGTGCGCGCTTATTCTCGCGCAACCCAACGAAGTGCTCAAAGCGCAGGCCGATTACGTCGAAGTCATAGCGATTATCGACTCTTCGGCAAGTATGCGCGCCGAGACAAACGGCGAAACACGGTTTGAGAGAGCCGTTGACTTAGCAAGAGTCAAAGGCAACGAAGTTTTGAATGACGGCGGAGTGGTTTCGGTAATCATTGCCGACTCAAAGCCGCACTTTTTGTTGGAAAGAGTAAATTCCCAAGGTCTGACGATTTTCGACAATACTATGGACGACATCTATTTTGACGAAGCCGCTTGTTCTTACGGCACTTCGGATGTTGACGGCGCCATGGCAATGTGCGAGAGCGTGCTCTCCGATAACCCCGCCGCAGAGGTTTGGCTGTATACGGATGTGCTGTATTCAAACGTGCCTCCGCGCGTGAATGTAGTGAACGTAGCCGATGCGGACGAATGGAACGCGGCGATTTTGAATGCGCGCGCCGTTCTCGAAGACAGTAACTATTACGCTTTTTATATCGACGTTGCGGTTTACGGCGCCGAAAAGCGTATTACCGTCGAAATGGACGTAAACGGTGTAAATGCCAGCGACTCTCAATCCGCAGGTCTTACCCAAAAGTTTTCGACGACAGTCACCTGCACACGCGACAAAACAAAGACGGTGGTTTTCAAATATCTTGCGGACGGCGAAGAACAGCCGACGCAATCGGAAAATACCGAATACATATTTATCGGTGAAGCTCAAAAAATTTATTCGTATCAATCGGTGCATATTTCCCTTAATTTGGGTACGGAAAGCGACTCCTTTATAAACGACAACAGCTTTGAAATTTTCGGCGGTCAAAAAGAGGTTCTTAAAATTCAGTACACAAGCAGCTCGGCAAACACGTTTTTCAATGCTGCTTTCTTCGTGTTGCAGGACAATCTTAAAGACCGTTGGGATATTCAGTTGACCGAAGTCAAGGACGGCAATTACGCTCTGAGCGGATTCGACCTTTATCTTTTTGAACACATTATGCCCGAAAGTATGCCCGAAGACGGCGTAGTTTGGCTTGTAGACCCGATAGGGGGTTCGCCTGCCGGCGCGGGCTTCGGCGTGACAGGTGTGTATAATTTTGAAAAGCCTGTTCCCCTTTCGGCGGGAGACGAGCACGCGATAACCGAAAATATCAGACCTGACAAAATTACGGTCAGCAGGTATTGCGTCATCTCGCAGCGCGACTCGGCTTACAAGGTTTTGATGAGCGTGGACAACAAGCCTGCGCTTATGGTAAAGGAGACCTCCGACGCCAAGGTCGTGGTTATGGCTTTTTCCGTCCATTACTCCGACTACGTAATACGTTACGATTTTCAATTGATGGTAAACAACATATTCAGGTACTTTTTCCCGACTACGGTCTCAGGCAACTCGTTTGAGGTAGGCAGCGCCATTTCTCTCAACGGCAGAGGGCAACAGCTTTCAGTCTGGTATAACAACAAGGAGCTGGAAACCTTGACCAAATTGCCCGGGACTTTCAGCGCGAATGTACCCGGTATGTATCAGATAAAACAGACTACCGATTTCGAGAAGGATATAACAACCGATATTTATGTGAAAATTCCTTCGACCGAAAGCAATATCAAGGATTCCCGCAACAGTATGGTAAACCCGTACAAGATTGAGGATGAAAACGATTATTACTACGACTTGCTGATTTATATTGCGGCTGCGCTTGTGGCATTCCTGTTCATCGAGTGGGTGCTGCATATCAAAGAAGAGGCGTAAAGGAGAGAAAGGTATGCATGATTTTCAAATAGTTTTTTCTCATCCATGGCTTCTTTTGCTGTTGATTCCAGCGTTGGCGCTTACGCTGATTCCGTATTTCATGCTGTCAAAGAAGTACAGACGGACGAGAAACCGCATTACTTCAATGGTGTTGCATATGTGCGTAATGGTTCTTGCCATTTCCGTGCTTTCGGGGATTAGGTTTGATTACAAGCTTTCCAACGACCAGAATGAAATTTTGTTTGTCGTGGACGTTTCCGACTCGCAGGAGGAGTCGTTTGTAGAAAGAGACCAGTTTTTGAAAACAGCTTTGGACAAGGTCAGCTACGACGGCTTTAAAGTAGGCATAGTTACTTTCGGATTCGACTCCAAATACGTCGTTCCCTTGACGACAAATGTCGACAGGGTATACGAGGCTTACAGGGACAGCAAAGAGATGCCCGACACAAGCGCGTCCGACATGGCAGCCGCGCTAAGATATGCCCGCACTCTTTTCCAATATCCCGAAACCGCCAAAATCATACTTGTTTCCGACGGAAAGGAAACGGATGAAGACGTGCTAAACGTCATAGGTCAGATTACCGGACAGGGCACAAGGCTTGACACAGTGCACGTGTCTTCCGATTTTGACGAAAGCGACATTCAGATTTTGGATGTGCAGTTTCCCGATTATCAGCTCAGCGTCGAACAGAATTTTACGATAAACGTCACTTTGCTCACCAACTCAACGGTTACCGCACAGTTGAAGCTTACCGACAACGACGTGGAGTGCGCAACACAGACAATCGAACTGTCGCCCGGTATACATACGGTTGCTTTAAACCACTCGTTTGATTCCGACGGGCTTCACAAAATGGGCTTTTCCATCGACGAGTTTTCACAGTCCTACGAGGACGGAATTATTCAGAACAATGTCTATAATACTTATTTCAATTTGCAGGTATTCGACAAAATTCTGATTTTGGAAAGAAACGGCGGAGAATCGGACGCTTTGGTCAACCTTTTGACCGAAGAAGGCGAATTTGACGTCACCGTACTCAACGTATACGATTCGGAGGAAATTCCGACTACGGTTGACGAACTGCGTCAGTTCGACCAGGTTATTCTCAACAATATTTCCAACTACGATTTGGGCGCGCGCGTCGTGGGAGGCGTAAGAAACGACAATATGCCCGAAAACTTCGTCGAAATGCTGGACGAATACGTAGAGACTTACGGCGGAGGAATGCTTACCGTAGGCGGCAAGGACGGAGAAAATGCAAACGCGTACAACAGAACGGATATGTACGGAAGCCTGTATCAGCAAATGCTTCCCGTTCAGGCAATAAATTACACCCCGCCGCTTGGAGTTATATTTATTATCGACGTTTCAGGTTCGATGTCGGGAGAGGCTCTCGAAATCGCAAAAACGGCGGCGTCCAGTGCGATGGGTGCGCTTTCCGAAAGAGACTACATAGGAATCATGACTTTGTCGGACGATTACGAAATGATTTTGCCTCTCACGCCCCGTCCGCAGGAAAGCAAGATTTATTCCGCAATCAACAATATTTCTACCGGCGGCGGCACTACGTTCCCCGGAGCAATAGAGCGCGCGGGACAGATTTTGAGAAGTTTTCAGGATGTTGAAAGACGTCATATGGTTCTTGTTTCGGACGCGTTGGTAGGTGACGACCAGACGGTGCAATACGAACAGTTAATCAAGGACTACTACGAAAAAGACGGCATCACCTTCTCGTTTTTGGGTATAGGAGTGAGTGCGGACTTCGTATATAAGCCCGGAGAGACCACTATCGACGACCCGGCTTTGAACGGAGAAAGTTTGTCTGCTTACAGAAAAATGGTGCGCGCCATCATACTCGGGCACGGCACGATTTGTGTGGATAACGACATTACCGAAGTTTCGATATGGAGTAAAGAAAACCTGAGCGTGCCCGAACTTAAAGAAGTTGACGACGAGCCGTTTAACCCTACGGTTGTCAATCTGCTTTCTCCTTTGCTCAGCGGCGTTCAAACCGGAACGGCGGAGGAAGGCACGCTTAACAAATTGACTGTTCAGCTGGGAGGATTTTTCGGCGTCAAGCTGCGCACGGGCGCGGATATGGTGCTCTCGGGAGATTTCAACGTTCCGCTTTACGTGCAGTGGAAGTATGTAAAAGACAAGGAAAGCAACGGAGGCAAGGAAAGCAAGGGCGGCATGGTCGGCAGCTTTATGTGCGACTTGAACGGCGGCGAGTGGTCCGGTCAATTTATGCAGGACGAAAACGGCAAGCAATTCCTGCTCAACGTGGTTAGAAATCTTATGCCGATTGAAAACATACGTCCCATGTCTCTGTACGGCACGCTGACCGAGGACAACTACATAAATCAGTTGAATGTCTACGTCACCGAAGCTCTTGATGAAAACGAGACAATACGCGGCACAATCGAAGATTTGGAGACGGGCACGGTGCTTTCCCTCAACGAAACGTCGGGAAACCCCGAGACCGATTCCGTCTATGTCACTCAGGCATTGAGTTCTGCAAACAGTTTCAGCCGCAGCGACATAGTTGTGAAAAAGGGCGGAGTTTACAAAATCGTTTTGCAAAAGTACGACGAGGCGGGAAATCCCGTGGAAAACTCCCTGTACGAGATTTACAAGGATTTTTCCTACTCAAAGGAGTACGACCTGAACGTCGAGGAGACGGATATAGACCCGTCGGAAGCTTTGCTTGCCGAAATTGCTTCGAGGGGCAACGGCGTCTTGGTTTCCGATTTGCAGTCGCCCGACGAAATTCTGGACGGATTTGTGACGGAAATCGCAAAATCCTACGACCCTAGACTTGCTTTTATTATTGCCGCGATAGTGCTTTTCCTGTTGGATATAGCGGTGCGCAAGTTCAAGTTCAAGTGGCTGCACGAGATTATTCGTGAGAGAAAGAACAAGAAATCACAATAGTACGTTGCAATTCTCAAAGGAGAAGAAATGAAAAAACTTCTTACATTTATAGCGGCTCTCGTTTTGTCGATGTGTCTGCTGATATTTGTCGGATGCGGAAAGACGCTCGCCGTCCCCGAAAAAATCCGTATAGACGACGATTATTTGATGACTTGGGGTTCGGTGGAAAACGCCAGAACATACAGTCTGGAAATAAAAAGCCTTGCTACGGGAGAAACCGAAACCGTTGTCTCCCGAAAAACAAGCTATTCGCTTTCGAGTTATCAGGAGGGCGATTACGAAATTCGCATAAAAGCGGTGCCGAGAGACAGCTCCGCCAAGGAATCCGATTGGTCGGAAGTCGTTTCGTTTCACAAAAATTACGAAACGGGTTGCGTTTACACCTTAATCAACAACAACACTGAATATGCGATAACAAGCGCGGGCACGTGCACCGACAGCTTCACAATAGAGGACGTCTATCGCGGAAAGCCCGTCACGGAAATCGCAAACTCTGCTTTCAGAGCAAGCAAAGTCAAAAACATCGTTGTAGGAAACAATGTCAGGTCAATCGGCGACGAAGCGTTTTACAATTGTCCCGACCTTGAAACCATTGTTATTCCGGAGTCGGTCACTTACATAGGAAGCGGGGCATTCAGTTCATGTCTGTCTTTAAAGGAAATTACATTCCCCGAAAATGTCGTTTCGGTGGGAGCCAATACTTTTTCCTATTGTCGCGCGCTTGAAAAGGTTGTGCTCGGCGACAGCGTGACGCAGATAGGCGAAGCCGCGTTTGTCGGCTGCAATTCGTTGAAGTCAATCGACCTTCCCGAATCTTTGCTGGTAATATACAATCACGCTTTTTCCGAGTGCTCGGCTTTGGAGTCGATAACTTTCGGCAGCCAACTCATTTTACTTGACGAAAGGGCGTTTTACCGCTGCGGCAACCTTTCCGAAATTAAATTTGCGGAAAAATCATCGTTGGTTCAGATTGCCTCATATGTCTTTGCCGAATGTCCCAAGCTCACGCAGGTGGTTTTGCCCGAAGGGCTTGTGTCGTTGGGGATCGGCGCTTTCAACGCCTGTACGGAGCTGAGCGACGTCACTATGCCGCAGTCCCTCACGACGGTAGGCAGCGGAGTTTTCAACGGAACCAAGGTTTTCAACGACAGCTTGACCGACGACGGCGGCAATATCGTTTACGCAGACAACTGGATAGTTGCGGTGGTAAACAGCGCCGAGATTACTGAGTTGAGTTGGAGTGGCGTGGAGAAACCCGCAGCAGATGCGACTTTCATCAGAGAGGGGACCGTAGGCATTGTCGGCAGAGCCTTTGTATCGTGCGAAAACCTTACAAGAGTCGTGTTGCCCCCTTCGATAAAGTATCTGGGCGATTCCTGCTTTGCAAGAAACAAGGCATTGTACAGCGTCACGCTGCCCGGCGTGGAAACAATCTCTTACGGCGTGTTTTCCGATTGCGACATTCTGCAGATTTTGGATTTAGGTCAAAGTTTGAAAAGCATCGGCGCCAAGGCTTTTTACGGCTGCGACAGATTGGATAACCCGACTACCGGAGATCTTATACCCGCTAGCGTGACGAGCATAGGAGAAAGCGCTTTTGTAGACACCGCTTTGTGGAACAATCCCGCCGAAGACGGCGTTGTTTACGCGGGAAATTGGGTGGTAGGCTACAACACCGTCGACGCGGAAGGAAAAGAAATAAGCATTTCTACCGTAACTTTGAAAGATGGTACGATAGGCATTGCCGACTACGCGTTTTTGAGTTGCGAGTCTCTCAAAAATGTTTTAGGCGACATTACAAATGTGCGTTATCTCGGAACGGGCGCTTTTTACAACTGTACCGGTCTGTCCGCAATATCGCTCAACGAAAACCTGTCGGAAATAAAGGATTACACTTTCTACAAGTGCCAATCTTTGTACAGCATACAAATACCGGCAAATCTCAAAAAGATAGGTCGTTCCGCTTTTTACGATTGCCATACGTTGAGCGAGATTGACCTGTCTGGCGGACGCGTCGAGGAAATCGGTTACTTTGCTTTTTTCAGATGCAAAAACATCAAGACAATCGATTTCGGAGATTATTTGAAGGAAATTTCGGCGTATGCATTTTTGAACTGCATTTCGTTAAGCGAGGTTTACTTGCCTTCGAGCGTCGTTTCTATCGGTGCGCTGGCGTTTCAAGATTGCATTGCGTTGAAAAAGGTAGGATTTGTAGAGGGGGCTGTGCCTAGCCTTGCTACAATCGGTCAATATGCCTTTGCGCGTTGTATCAACCTTAAAACCGTTGAATTTCCCTCTTCGCTGAGAGTGATAGGCGACTATGCTTTTTCGGACTGCACAAAGTTGAAACGCGCAGAGTTTGCCGAAGGCATCGAGGAAATCGGAAAATTTGCTTTTTACGCAAACAGAAACCTGACTCGCCTCTATCTGCCCTCGAGTCTTAAAAAGATTGGAGAACAGGCATTCAGAAGCTGTACGGGGCTTTTGTCGGCGCTCTTGCCGAGCAGTCTGGAAGAGGTCGGCGCGCACGCGTTTTACATGTGCATACAGTTGACCGTTTACAGCGACGCCCAAAGCATGCCCGAGAGCTGGGACGCGAGGTGGAATTCTTCATTCCGTCCCGTTATGTTGGGCTGCACCCTGTCCGAAGACGGAAGCTATGTCGTTTCGATTACCATAAACGAAAATTTGATGCTCAATGTCGAAAGATTGAGTCAATCGGGCGACAGCGCGCCCGTACTGGGGAATAACAAATTCTCCGCACCTTCCCGCGTAGGGTACAACTTTGTCGGTTGGACAACACAGGAGGGCGGTACTACTGCCGAAATTACAAACAACGACATTGCGAGCTTGCCTGAGGGAACGACGCTCTACACCGTCTGGGAGGTAGAAACGGAGGAGCCGGACGAAGAAGAACCGGGTGAAGGTGAAATAGACTGGCCGTGGTCGGATGTTCCGTCGCTCTGGTCTTGAAGAATTTGCGCAAAAGAATTGATTGTTATTTTGCAATTCTCGGATGAAAATCCGCAGATTGAATAAATAGGGCATATCAATGTCAAAGGAGCTTACCTTCATGTGAAACGGCGTCGAAACTCAAATACACTTGTGTAGGAAAACATTAAATATAAATACAGGAGATATATTTAAGCATGAAAAAATTTAGGTTTTTATTAACGGCAATCTTATTTGCGATTGTTCTGTGCGCAGTTTCTGCCTGCGGCAAAGACATCGTAAAGTTGTCCTTTGAGACCAACGGCGGAAGCTCGATAGAAACCGTTGAGGTCAAAAAGGGCGAGAGCTATGAATTACCCGTACCCACAAGGACAGGTTTCGAGTTCGACGGCTGGTTCACGGACGCAAACTTTTCCGGCAGCGCGGTTACAAGCGTGGTGGCTGAAAACGACGCTACTTATTACGCAAAGTGGACGCAGCTTTATACAGTTACGCTTGACCTTGACGGCGGCTCGCTTTCCGCGACGTCGTTGTATTTGAAGGCGGGAGCAAATTTGTATAACGCGGTCAAGGAGCTTGCGCCGTCAAAAGCCAATCATCAGTTCGCAGGCTGGTTCAAAGGCGAGGACGCATTGACCGAGAGCGCTGTTATGCCTTCGGAGAACGTCACGCTCAAAGCCAAATACAAGGTCGCTTACACCGTTGAATTGTATTTGCAGGACAAAGACGACGAAACCAAGTATGTCAAAGCGGACAGCGACGTCACGGCTTACGATTGGGCGGGAACGCAAGTTTCTCCCGAAATAGATGTGACGGGTTTTGAAAGAAATGTCGGTCACGAGGGCGAGGTCGCGAGCAAAACCTTGTCTGAAAACGCGTCCGAAAACGTATTTAAACTTTATTTTGACAGAAAGACTTTATTTGTCTTTTTCGATGCGGGCGAGGAGTTCGACGACGTATCCTTTGAAGTCAAGTACGGCGAAGAAATCACCGTGCCCGTAAATTTCGAGAGCGAAGGCAGACTTCTAGTCGGCTGGACCGCCGACGGCGGAGAAACCATATACAAAACCAATATAATATACTCTTTGCTCAGAAACTCCATTCAGGACGGCAGCGTTGATACCGAGCCCGAAAGCTTCATTCCCGACGACGACATGGTGTTCGAGGCGGTGTGGAGCGTCGGTCTTGTCGATATGTTTGAAGGCGAAGACTACATATTCCTCGACCCCGACGACGCCGAAGTAGTTTATTTGTATCGCGGCGGCGAGTATTTTATCGGCGAGTTGAACGCCAAGAACAACGAGTTCCGTATCAGAAACTCGAAAGACGATATAGTGATTACCGGCAAGGTCAATGAAAACGGAACCTTTGTTTTTCAGGATAACGGCAACAGCGGCATGACGTACGACCTCTTTGTCTCCGGAGTGGGAGTCAACAGTGACGTATTCCTCCAAATTGACAGATTTGACGGAATCTCGTATGTCGAAAAAGACGAAAAGGGAATTATTACCGTTGAGCGCAAAGGCTATTATACCGTAGACGAAAACGGTATTTATACCACGCATTTTGACGACGGCGGAGACAACTTTAACTTCATAGTCGGTACTGCCGGCACTTCTAAAGCTTTTCAGATACGCAACGAAGACGAGTATGCTTTGGGACGCGACAACGGCGGTTTAGTGCGCTTTGCAATCAACGACGGTAAGTTGGTGTACTACACTGAGGTTTACCAAATGCTGCTCGACGGCTTCGGAACCGCCGTTATGAATATGGGCAGCTCCACCTCGGCGTACAGATACACTTACGATACAGAGACTCAGCTCATTACTTTGAGGACGTCTATGGGTATTGTCGCGGGCGTACTGCAAATTAGAAACGACTCCTCCGTGCCCGGCTATATGCTCTATGACGAAAGCACAAACAAAACTTTTGAATCCGAGACTTCACAAGCCACTCTCATGTTGGACGGGCTTTACAGCGCGACGTATTTCGACGGCACGACGACGCTCAAAGGCGTTTATCAGGTTGTCGGCACGTCCGTGCTCGGCGGAAGCATTATCAGATTCTATTCCGAAGAGGGCGCAGTGGGCAGCGAGCCTGCAACCTTTACTTTCATTATCAGAAGCGTGACGGTTGAGACGGGCGATACCGGAGAAAACGGCAAACCGATAACCGAAACCAAGTATTACTTTGAAAAGAAGCACAACTCTTACGGCGAATATTATTACAGAGACAGCGACCCCGAAGTCCTTTATTGGTACTCTCCGTTGCTGGCTGTCAACGACGGCGCAGAGGGCAAAGCCACCCTTTACGGACGCACAAAACAATCTGAATACGTCAAAATTTCCGAAGGCACGATAGTGTTTGACGAAAACACAAAAACCTATATGTACACTGCGGATAAATATTTTGACGTTGAGGAAGAACTCGTTACCGAGCCTTACGATTTGCAGACCGTCGTGTCGTTTGTATTCAACACTGCCGTTTTGCAAACGAGCAAGGGCAACGTGGGCGTTACTTATTGGTATTCCGTGACAACTAAGGGAATTGACGGCTCCGACAACACAACTACGGAGTTGCCGACCGCCACATATACTTCTGGCGACGCGAGCATTTTCCTTGTCGGCGGATTTATCGTGTACAACAGCACAGACGACAGCTTCACTGCGGTATATACCGTCAGCGGCAACATATTGACAGTGTCTACCTCTCAGGGCACAATGTATCTGGAACTTGACGAAGAAAATAATACGTTCATTGTCCTTCAACACGCTCCCTACACCGCTAAGGAAATTATCCAAGGCAACAAGTACACCTCAAACCAAACTCTTGCTTTTGACGGCAAGGGCGGCGCGGTTTACACCGTGAAAGAGGGCGAAAGTGAAACCGTTTACGAAGGCACGGTTGAAAAATCCTCCGAGTTTACTTCCGTGAACAATTCGGAAATTTGGGTGTTCACTTCCAATGACAGCACTCTTACCTTCAAATTTATCCGCCTTTACGCATCCAACAACAATTTGTTCTCGCGCTACAACGAGACTTTTAGCGGCGATTATCGTGCGGAAGACGGCAGCAGGTTGAAGCTGGACGGATTCAGCTACATGGCGGAGTATTTCAACAGCGACGACGGCACGACGGTTAAGAGCAGTTACTTTGTTGTAGACAACGAAGAGAACGTCGTTTGCATGATTATCGACAACGCGTACCGTTACTTTGACATTAAAGACAACAAACAATTCACCGCGCGCGGAGTCGAGTACGGAACATACATTCTGATGGACAATCAGAACGCCACAGGCGTTTATGTTAAGCTGGACGGTTACGGCAAGCTTTCCGTATTTACCATTTCTGACGGAGAAGAGGAATTCATCGACGAAAACGGAACCTACACGTCCGACGGATACGAGTTCACTCTCACCTACAAAAACGGAAGTGAAAATACGACGTTGGTAGGCAAACGCGGCGTTATTCAGATTTCCTCGTCCTATTACAATGTCTTTGTGGTTTCGCACAAAGAGGTGGCGCGTATCTACGTCAACGAAACCGATTTCTCCGTGCTCGTGCTTGACGAAAACGGCGGAGCGGTCAGATACAACAAGATGGGCGAAAGGGAAGTCGGGGAATATATTATCATAACGAATAATATGCTCTACTACGCAAGCACCCAAGTCGATGACGCGTGCATCTACATTTATGACAACGAAAAAGGTGTCGCCACGCCTTTCAACTTCCCGGAAAGAGGATATTACACTTCCGACCTTGGCGCGTCGTTGCAGTTCACCAAATACGGTTTTGCCGTTTTCAACGGTACTACACGTTATTACTACAATGTTGAAAACGACAAAGTAGTTATCTATCGCAGAGCCAACGCGGGCGAAACGGGCGTTGTAACAAACGAATACGGTTTTGTAGAGGAACAGTTCGGTACGTTTGCCGAAACCGTTGAGTACAACGACGTAACATATATCCGCAACAACGGCTTTGCTGTATTGTTCGGACGCGATGAAGCAACGAAAGAGAAATATCCCGTGCCCCTTGAAAAAGAGGGTGAAGAAAATTACAAAAAGCCTCTTGAGGATTTGACTTTCACTCCCAACGGTTTAACCAGTTTCAATGTGTCGGGCAAGGTGAAAATCGACGGCAAAGAGTTCGATTGCACCGTCACAAGAGAGGAAAACGGAGATATGTACGTCACGGTTCAGTATTTCCGTTTCTACATCAGCGTGACGTTCAAAGGCGACAGAAATACCTATAAAGTCACCGCGATGGAGCACAGAAGGACCCTTCCTTCCTGCACATATTTGAACATGTACTACCTCTATGCGATGCTGTTCGGTCAGAGCTTAGCAAACAGTTGGGGTGAAATTGCCATAATAACCGAGTATGACGAAAACGGCGTCGCCGCCGAAAATTCCTACATAAAGGGCACATTCGGCGAAAATGCGCTTATGTATGACTTGGACGGCAAGATTCTGTCCTTTAACACCGCCGATTACACATACGACGAAGAGACAAAAATTTATACGGTAAACTTCGAAGGCGCAGACGGCTACGATTATCACCTGTATTTCGCTATCGGCAGCACTTATGTCGGTTATGGTTACAATGTTTACGCCATGACGCGCGAGGAAACGGCAGAGACCTCAGACGGTTACAAAGTGGTGTTCGAGAGAGTTATCGCTTCCGACGCCAACTTGGCGCAGGGCGCGTTCTACTCAATCAAGCTGTTTAAGGATGACGTTGAAATTGAATCTGCCGCCAACATTTACGCCACTTCTTTGAGCAAAGTTTATTATGTGCTCAGAGAAAAGACGGATGACGGCAAGATTACTTCAACAACCTACTACACGATAGAGATTACGGAAAAAACCGATACAGGAGTAGGTTCGGATGAGGAAGAAAAGAATCCTTATATTCTCAGTCTCATTGACACGGTTACAGTTTCTTGTGAGACGGTGGAGACAATTTATTCCGAGGACGGCTTGTCATTCGTTGATTTGAGTCCTACAAAAGGCATTCTTTTGATTTCGATTACCGTCAAAGACGAAGAAACGGAAAATGAAACCACTTACCTCTATCTGATTACCGAGAGCGTTTATGACGACGTAGCCGGCGTTTACAAGGTTAAAAACTCCGCAGGAAAAACCTTCACCGTCAAGATAAGCGGCGAAGAAGGCAGCAAGACGGCAGAGATTACGGAAGTCGTCGAGGAGGAACAACCCGAGGAAAGCGAACAGCAGCCTGTGGAGGAACAGGAGCTGGCAGCTTGACGGCAAGAAAATCGGTGTTCTAATACTGAAACAAAAACGGAACAGGCAAACGCCTGTTCCGTTTTTTTCTTGTCAAAAGAAAAATCCGAACAAGCCGAAAGGCGACGTCGAGATTTGATTTTGCTAATACTAAATTTAAAACCCAAAAAGTTTCAAGGAACTTTTTGGGAAAGGAGAAACCGACGTTAAAGCAAATAAGACAGCAAAAGCTGTCTTATTTGCAAAGTTCGTCGCGTTTCGACGTGGTGGGCAATAAGGGACTCGCAAGGAGCGGCAGCGACGGAGCAGCGAGCAACGTGTGCGAGCGTCACAAAATTCGCCCTCAATTATTGTACTGCCGAGACGGACGGGCCACAAGGCGAAGTTCGGATTTTCTGCTAAAAGAAAAATCCGAACAAGCCAAAAGGCGACGTCCGGATAATGGTGGGCAATAAGGGACTCGAACCCCTGACTTTCTCCACGTCAAGAAGACACTCTCCCAACTGAGTTAATTGCCCGTATATTTTTAACGGTAGAATTATATCATATCGGGAAGGTTTTGACAATTATTTTGCGCGGAAAAAAATAAAATCTTTTTTTTCGGTTTTATTCGGTCGGCTCGGATTGAGCGTTGTCCGTTGCGCCCGTCAGATTCTTGATAAAATCATCGGGAGGCACTTCGACAATCGCAACGTAAGGCAGTTCGCTTTGGTCGAGCTTAAAAAGGCGTATGGTCAGGTCTCCCCGTGTCTGATTGTCTTTGACCACGCAATTGAAAAGCACGGTTGTGACAAAGCCCTCGCAGCTGACCACAACGGTGACGGTAGACCAATCCTCGTTTACGTTGAGAGCGGTTTTTGAAATTTGAACTTCCATTGTGGGACTTAAACCGTTGTTGTCGGTAAAAAACGACGAACCGCATTCCACAAGCGTGATTTGCGCTTTTGAGACCGCGTTTCCGTCCAAGTCCGTCACTTTAATTTTGAGAGCGGTCAGGTTTTTGTTTGTGCTTTTGTTTTCCCCGCAGCCCGCAAAACACAAAAACAGACATAAAACGGTTATAATACAAACAAATACTTTAAATTTTTTCATATTAAAATATATGTAAGGTTCCTGCGGTTTAAAACGTCTCAACCCGCGCGGCAAAAAATTTTTTTAATACGCACTAACGGTGGCAAATTTTCAATGCTTGTGTTATAATAAAAGAAAAAGGGATAAAAACAGTTTATGAGTTACAATGACAAATTCGCCTTTTGGAAGGCCAACGTGTATGACGAAGAAATCAGAAACGAGTTAAACAAACTCGAAGGCGACGAGGTTGCCAAAGAAAATTGCTTTTTTAAGGATTTGTCTTTCGGAACAGCGGGCATAAGAGGCAAGCTGGGCGCAGGCCCCAACTGCGTCAACATTTACACGGTTGCCCGCGCCGTCAAAGCATATGCGGTTTTTCTCAACAGGAAAAAAGCGCAGTCGGTTGCCATTAGCTTTGACAGCCGCCACAACTCGCAGCGCTTTGCGCAGATTGCATCGTGCATTTTGGCAAACTCCGGTATCAAGGTGTTTCTTGCGCACACAATGCAGCCCACGCCGTTTTTGTCTTTTGCAATTAGGACGCTCAGAGCGGACGGCGGAATTATGTTCACCGCGAGTCACAATCCCAAGGAATACAACGGCTTCAAATTTTATAACAACACGGGCTGTCAGATAAACGACTCTGCCGTGGCGGAAATTTCCGCGGAAATGTCCAAAATAGAATATTTTTCCGTGCCTATGGGAGACCTCAACGGTTGTCTGGAAGAAGAAAAAATCGAGTATATGACGGACAAGATAAAGCGGGATTACCTCGACGCGGTCTGGGAAATTTCTCCGTTGCCCGCAAAGGACGTGAAGGTGATGTATTCGCCGCTCAACGGCACGGGCTGGCATATGGTTCCGCGTATTTTGGAGCGGGCGGGAGTCAAGGAAGTCAAAACCGTTACGGCTCAATCCTTCCCCAATGAAAAATTTACCACCTGCCCGTCGCCCGACCCGCAAAAGCCGCAGACCTTTGAACTGGCAATCGAGGAAGCCAAGCGGGAAAAATCCGATATTGTCATACTTACGGACCCCGACTGCGACAGAATGGGGCTTGCCGTGCTGCACAAGGGAGAATATGTCGTGCTGGACGGCAACACGGTCGCCGCGCTCATGACGGAATTTGTGCTTTACAGCATGAAGCAGACCAAGAGGATGCCGCAAAATCCCGTTGTAGTCAAATCCGTGGTCACTACGCCTATGATAGACAAAATTGCGGAAGTTTTCGACGCAGAGACGATTGAAACCATGATAGGGTTCAAAAACATCGGCGCCAAGGTGACAGAGCTTGAATTTGACAGACAGCGCGATTTCGTCATGGGTATGGAGGAAAGCTGCGGTTATCTGGTGGGGGACAGAGTTCGCGAAAAGGACGCCGTCGTGGCGTCTTTGGTTGCCGTGCAGATGTGCGCAGCCTTAAAACGCAAAAACCTTACGCTTGTGGACAAATTCAAAAATCTGAAAATGAAATACGGAAATTTCAAAAACAGGCAGATTTCCTACGAGTTTGCGGGAGCCGACGGCGAAAAAAGGAAACAAGAGCTGCTGGATTACGTCCGCACGGCAATAAAAGACGATATAAACGGAATTCCGGTAACGTCCAAAACGGATTTGCGCGTTTCCAAATACAAGGATTTCGGCAGGAGCGACATGCTGATTGTCGACATGATTCACGGAAACCGTTTGGTCATACGTCCGAGCGGAACCGAGCCTTTGATAAAGCTGTATCTGTTTGCCAACGAAAGCGACAAGCAGGGAGACATAGTGCTTGACGCAATGGCGAGGTGGGCGGACAGAATATTCAATTGATTGACAATATTTCCGCTCGATGTTAAAATAAAACATTAAGACAAGGATAAGAAAATGTTTGACAAAACTCCCCCTAAGGGTATGAGAGATATTCTTCCCGAGGATTTGCTGCTTAGGGAAAAAATTTCGGACACAATAAAAGGCGTTTACCGCTCATACGGATTTACGGGAATAGAAACTCCCTGCGTAGAGGATTTGGGACTTTTGACCTCCAAGCAGGGCGGCGACAACGAAAAGCTTATTTTCAAAATTCTCAAACGCGGCGAAAAGCTGGAAAACTCATCCGCCGACGATTTGTGCGACTTGGGCTTGCGTTACGATTTGACGGTGCCGCTCACAAGGTATTTTGCCAACAACTGCGGCAAGCTGCCCTCCGTTTTCAAGGCTATGCAGACGGGCAGCGTCTGGCGCGCCGAGCGTCCGCAAAAGGGGCGTTTCCGTCAGTTCGTGCAATGCGACATCGATATAATCAACGAGGAGTCCTTCCTTGCCGAAACAGAGCTCATACTCGCAACGGGCGAAGCTTTGGAAAAGCTCGGCTTGCCTGATTTTTGCGTGAGAGTCAACGACAGACGGTTGTTAAAGGCGCTTGCCCTTGCTTGCGGCTTTTGCGAAAAGGATTTCGACAAGGTGTTTGTAACTTTGGACAAGCTGGACAAAATCGGCGCGGACGGCGTAGAAAAGGAGCTTTCGGAGGCATTCGGTGCTGACGGCGCAAAAAAGCTCGTCGAGCTTACGGAGAGCCTCGGGGACGAAAACGAAAAGGCTGCGCTGGAAAAGGCCTGTTCCCTTTGTCCCGAAGCGGGAGAAAATCTTGTCAATATTTTCGGCACGGTCAGGGCTTGCGGTTTTGAAAAAATCAGGTTCGACGCTTCTCTCGTGCGCGGCATGAATTATTACACGGGCACGATTTTCGAGATTTCCTACGGAGATTACGGAATTTCGGTGGGCGGAGGCGGCAGGTACGACGAGCTGCTCGGCAAGTTAATCGGCGGCAAAGTATGCGCCTGCGGTTTCAGCATAGGCTTCGAGCGAATTTTCAATATTCTCAAAGACAAGGGCATGACGGTGGACGACGGACAGGGCAAAGTAGTTTTCCTTACGGAAAAGAACGCTTCGCCCGCAGTGTTGTCTTCGGCGTTGTCTGCGGCAGCGCAAAAGCGGACGGAGGGCAACGTGTGTCTTGTTCTCAAAAAAATAAAAAATTTCGGATTTCAGCTTAGTTCGTTGAAGCAGGCGGGATATACGGAGTTTTTCGTTTGCTCGGAACAGGGAATAAAAAAGTTGGATTGACATGAAGAACGACGGTACGCAGCCGATTTTTACACTTAAAGACGATTTGGAAGCGGCGGAGGATTCCGCCGCGCCTTGCGTTGCCGAAAAAACGGAAAAAGAGGTTTCCGAAGCGTCGGTTTCGACGCGGCTCAAAAATTTGTTCGCCGCAAGAAAAAAAAGTTCTTCAAACGAGGAAAATCGGGGAAACGAGCTTTCGGAGACGGAAGAAGCGTCGGCAGACGAGCCGCGGCTGCCTGACGACGGCGACGGCGAGGAAAAAAGCAAAAAAGCTTCCCGCAAAAAAAAGCGCCGCAAAACTCCCGATTTGAGTCTGGCGCAAAGATATTGTCCGCGGGCGGACGAGGGATTGACAAGCGAACAGGTTGAAAGCAGAAAAGAGGACGGCTACGTAAACGAATTGCCGCGCAAACAGGGAAAATCCGTACTTCAGATTTTTCTCGGCAATATTTTCACTTTTTTCAATATGCTGTATCTGGTCATTGCCGTTATACTTATGGTTTACGCCCAATGGACTCAGATTACTTTTTTGATTGTTGCCGTTGTCAACACGGGCATAGCGATTTTTCAGGAGATTAAATCCAAAAAGTCTCTTGACAAGTTGAGAATCGTTGCCGCTCCCGCCGTCAAGGTAGTGCGCGACGGCAAGGAAACGGAAATTTCAGTCGAAGAAATCGTGCTTGACGACGTGATGAAGCTTGAAACGGGCGTTCAGATTTGCGCCGACGCCGTTGTTCTCGAAGGTCAGACCGAAGTAAACGAATCGATGCTTACGGGAGAATCCGAGTCTGTTGTCAAAAAAAAGGGAGATACTTTGTTTGCGGGCAGCTATGTCGTTTCGGGCGCCTGTCTTGCAAGAGCGGACAAAATAGCCGAGGCAAATTATATAGAAGGGCTGACAAGCCGCGCACGGAAATACAAAAAGCCGCGCTCGCAGCTGCTCGGCGGTCTCAAAATCATACTCAAGGTCGTTGCGGTGATTATCATACTGATGATTTACTTTATGTGGCAGACCAATTATACGACATTTCTGGCTTCGGGCCTAAACAGTGACGAGGCTTTTATAAGGGCGCTGACCAACACGGCGGGCAGCGTTATCGGTATGATACCGGCGGGACCTTTCCTGCTCACGAGCATGACGCTTGCGGTAAGCGTTATCAGGCTTTCAAAACGCAAGACAATGGTGCAGGAGCTGTATTGTATTGAAATGCTCGCCCGTGTGGATACCATTTGTCTTGACAAAACCGGCACATTGACGGACGGAACCATGCGCGTGGTGGAGACCATTGATTTCAACAGCGGCTCCCGCTACACTCTAAAAGAAATCATGGGTTCGGTGTTGAAGGCGCAAAACGACAAAAACATGACGTCCAAAGCTTTAAAAAAGCATTTCGGAGCCAAAAGCGTGCTTAAACATACGGCAATCGTTCCTTTTTCGTCCTCGCGCAAGCTGTCCGCGGTATCCTTTGAAAAGGAAGGCACCTTTTTTCTCGGCGCGCCCGAATTTGTGCTCAACGCGAAAAATCAACGGGTTGATTCGTTGGTCAGGAAATATGCCGAAAAGGGTTTCAGAGTGTTGCTGCTGGCGCAGTCGTCCAGCGTAATTTATGCCAAAAAGGACGAGGAAATAAAACTGCCCGTCGTGCGCCGTCCGATTGCGTTGATTGTGATTGAGGACCATATACGCGACGACGCGGTAAAAACAATCAATTGGTTCAAGGAAAACGGCGTAGGCGCGAAGATTATAAGCGGCGACAATCCGTTGACCGTCAGCCACATCGCCGCCAAGGTGGGTGTGGAAAACGCGGAAAATTATATAAGTCTCGAAGGTCTGGACGAAAAAACGGTTGCCGAGATTGCCATGAAATACACAGTTTTCGGCAGGGTTTCGCCCGAGCAGAAAGCCGTTTTGGTAAAGGCAATCAAAAAGGCGGGACACACGGTGGCAATGACGGGGGACGGCGTAAACGATATACTTGCTTTGCGCGAGTCCGACTGTGCAATCGCGCTTGCGGGAGGAAGTCAGGCGGCGTGCAACGCGGCGCATCTGGTTTTGTTGGACGACAACTTTGCGAGCCTTCCTCAGGTGGTTGCCGAGGGGCGGCAGGTCGTGAACAACATACAGGCGGCGACAAGCATGTATTTTATGAAGACGATTTATACTATTGTGCTGAACCTGCTTATCGTCATAGCCAATTACGGCTTCGGGCAAAAGGTGGCTTATCCTTTTACTTCTTCGCAGGTCATGCTGTTGGAAATGATTATCGTCGGGCTGCCCACAACCATACTCGCACTGCAAAAAAACAACGATATAATACGGGGGAGGTTCCTCGTCAACGTAGCCAAACGCAGTTTTCCCGCGTCGCTTACGTTTCTTGTAGTAACCGTTTCCCTGTACGTCGTGTTTTTGTCCACGCAAAGCTCGGGCTGGCTGTCGGTCAGCATAGGGCTTGACGAGTTTTCCACCATAGCGGTGCTGGCGTTGACCTTCGGCAGCTATTTCGCGCTTTACTACGCTTGCAAACCGCTCAACTGGTGGAAGTCTCTCATGCTTGCGGGAGTGCTTGTTCTGGTGTTGTTGGGCATATTTGCTTTGCCGTGGTTTTTCGGCTACGTCAGGCTCAACGGCGTGGAGATTTTGCTGCTTGTCTCATCCGTTCTTATATCTTTTCCGTTACTCAAATTCAATATGTGGCTTGTCGCAAAAATCGTCAACGCCGCAGGCGGATTTGTCAGGCGTTTGAGACGAAAAGGAGAAACAGCGTGAAAACGGCATTGGTTACTGGGGCGTCGCGCGGCATAGGCAAAGCCGTCGCCCTGCTTTTGGCAAAGCAGGGCTATACCGTAGGCGTCAATTATTTAAAAAACCGCGCGGCCGCGCTGCGGACGGTAACGGAAATTTTGTCGTCGGGCGGCGACGCGTCGGAGCTCCCTTTCGACGTGGGAGATTTTTTGCAGGTCAAAAGCGGAATCGAGGCATTTGTTTCAAAATATAAACGTCTCGACGTCTTGGTGCTTAACGCAGGCATATCGCATTTCGGGCTGTTGGACGACGTCTCGGAGGAGGAGTACGAAGCCGTTATGCGCACAAATCTCAAAGGCGCGTACAATTGCGTGAAGGCAGCCGCGCCGTATATGACAGGCGCGGGCAAAGGCAGCATAGTGGCGGTTTCTTCCGTATGGGGGGAAACGGGCGCTTCCTGCGAGGCTGTTTACTCCGCTTCCAAAGCGGGAGTCGTCGGATTGGTCAAGGCTCTTGCCAAGGAATACGCTCTTGCGGGAGTGCGCGTCAACTGCGTGAGTCCCGGCTTTGTCGGCACGGAAATGAACGACAGACTGTCCGAAAAGGAGAGGGAGGAATTTTTGGAGCAGATTCCGATGAACCGCGCAGGCTCTCCGGAGGAAATTGCCCGTGCAGTTGCTTTTCTCGCCGGCGACGACTCGTCATACATCACAGGTCAGGTTTTGTCCGTCAACGGCGGACTGTATATATAATTATAATTCAACACAACAAGGAGTTCTTTTTATGAAAGTATCTCAGATGCCTTACACAAGGCCGGACAAGGATAAAATCGTCGCGCAGATTGAGGATTTTATCCGCCGTTTCAACAGTGCGGAGAGCGTTGAGGAGCAGTTTGCAATCGACAAGGAAATCGACAAGGTCGTTTCCGAGCTGAGAACAAACCTGTCTTTGGCAAACATCCGTTTCACTCAAAACACAAAGGACGAATTTTACGCAAAGGAGTACGACTATATCAACGAGATAACTCCTGAAATCGACAACGCATTAAACAACCTCAACAAGTGTTATCTCAACTCCAAATTCAAGTCGGCTTTAAAGGAGCGGATTCCGCAAATAGTATTCACCAATTTCCTTATTTCCGCCAAGAGCATAGACGAAAAAATACTTGCCGACATGGTTGAGGAAAACAAGCTGTGCACGGAGTACGTCACTCTAATGAGCGGCATTGTCGTCGAGTATCGCGGTGAAAAGCTTACTACGGCGCAAATCAAAAAATATGATTCGAATCCCGACAGAGAGCTGAGAAAGGGCGCGTATATGGCTCTCGGAAAGGAAATGAAGCGCAACGGCAAAAAAATCGACGATATTTACGACAAGCTGGTCAAAGTCCGCACGCGTATGGCGAAAAAACTCGGCATGGAAAGCTTTTCCGAGCTGGGTTATCTGCGCATGACGCGCAATTGCTATGACAGCAACGATATAGCGGTTTTCCGCGAAAACGTAAAAAAGTACGTGGTGCCCGTTTGTTGTCAGATAAAGGAAAAAATCCGCAAGGAGTGCGGCGTCGACAAGCTCATGGTTTACGACGACGGCGTTTACGGCAGAGAGGAAGCCGTACCGTCGGGCAGTGCGCAGGATATTGTAGACAACGCGGAAAAAATGTATTCACAAATGAGCGGGGAGACAAAAAAGCTGTTTGAGACGATGAAAGAGAGCGAGGCTTTCGACCTTTTGAGCCGCGAGGGCAAATGGGGCGGAGGCTACTGCACCGAGCTTTCGGAATACAAGCTGCCCTTCATTCTTTCAAATTTCAACGGTTCTTCCGGCGACGTGGATGTTTTGACGCACGAGTTCGGTCACGCGCTTGCCGCCTTCAAATCCTTTGACGTAAACTGCGGCGCTGCGTGGGCTGCGCGTCAGGGGACGATGGAAACGTGCGAGGTGCACTCCATGAGCATGGAGTATTTCGCCCACAGGTGGATGGAATTGTTTTTCGGTGAAAAGGCAGACATATACCGCTGGCAGCATATTGCCGAGTCGTTCTGCTTTTTGCCTTACGGCACAATCGTGGATTATTTTCAGCAGACGGTTTACGATTATTACAATCTGACAAAACGCGAGCGAAACAAGTTCTGGGCGTCAATCGAACGCGAATTTATGCCGTGGATGAGCGTCAAGGGTGTGCCTTATTTCAAATCGGGACGAAAATGGCAGCTCAAAATGCACATTTTTGAAAGTCCGTTTTACTATATCGATTATTGCCTGGCGCAGTTCACTGCCTTCCAATTCCTTATCATGATGAGAAAGGATTTCGACAAGGCGTTTGAAACATATATGAAGTTCTTAAACCAAGCCGGTACAAAGCCGTTTTCGGAGCTGCTTGACTCCGTAGGCCTAAAGAGTCCGTTCAACGAAGAAGCCTTTATTGAAGTTGTGGATGAAATGAAAAAGATTCTGCAACTTGAATAAAGGAGAAATATGGACGAACAAAAAAACACATCGGAAACGGAAATTCAAAAAACAGAGCCTGCCGAAAGCAAAAAGCGCTGCTTTGGTTTGGTGGTCAGACGGCTGGCCAAGCGTTGGTTTATAGACGCTTTTTCGGGTATGGCTCTGGGGCTTTTCGCCACGCTGATTGCGGGGACGATTTTCGAGCAGCTGGGCAAGCTGCTCGGCGGTGCGGACGGCAATTGGATAAGCAATCTGTTTTTGCAGGTGGCAACCGTTGCGAAATTTATGATGGGCGCGGGAATAGGCGCCGGCATTGCCTATTCGCTCAAATGCGACAAGCTTACGATTTTTTCCTGCATAGTCGCAGGTATGGCGGGCGCAAACGCAAGCGGCTGGCTTCCGACGCTTCAAATAACCGTAGGCGTCGGCAATCCGATAGGAGCTTATCTTGCCGCTTTGATTTCCGCGGAGATTTGTTCTCTCGTTGCGGGCAGAACAAAGCTGGATATAATCGTACTGCCGCTTTTGGCAATGCTTGTCGCGGGAGTCGTTGCGGTCACGCTTTGTCCGCCCGTAACCTGGCTTTTGGCAAAGCTCGGCGAAGGCATAGCCCTTGCCACGGAGTTTACTCCGTTCTTTATGGGAATAATAATTGCCGTGGTTATGGGAATTTTACTCACTCTGCCTACATCGAGCGCGGCTATATGGGTGGCTATTGCGCTCAACAATACGAGCGACGCAATGCTTCTTGCCGGAGGCGCTGCGGTAGTGGGCTGCTGCTGCCACATGGTGGGTTTTGCGGTCATGAGCTTCAAGGAAAACCGTTGGTCGGGACTCATATCGCAGGGAATCGGCACGAGTATGCTGCAAATTCCCAACGTCATGAAAAATCCACGCATTCTCATACCGCCCACGCTTGCGTCTGCAATCTGCGGTCCGCTTGCAACCTGCCTGTTCGGGCTAAGGTGCAATGCTTCGGGCGGAGGTATGGGCACTGCGGGGCTGGTCGGACTTTTCGGCACGATAGAAGCGTCGGCAGGCGTCGTGGACACGTGGCTGCTTGTCACGGGCATAGTTCTGCTTATGTTTGTTTTGCCGGCTGTTTTAAGCTGGGCATTCTGCCTGATTTTAAGAAAGGCGGGCTGGATAAAGGAAAACGATTTGAAGCTGGAACTTGCATCCGCAAAATAGCAATCTGTTTGCGGCGTGTTCCGAAAAAATCAGAGGTAGACAATTTTGGACAGCAAAAAAGTAGGTATTTTTTCCGATACGCACGGCAATTTGCCTGCGCTGGAAGCAATCGTGCAGTTGTTTAACAGGGAAAAATGCGACGAGATATATCATTTGGGCGATATGATTTCCATGGGGCCGTATTCGCGCGAGTGCGTCGAATATTTTTTCGCCCATCCCGACATTCAATGCGTCAGGGGAAACCATGACAACGATTTCGTGAGAAACAACAGGGTGCAGGCGGACAAATCTCATATTTCGACGGCGCATAAAAATTTTGTTTTCGACAGTTTGGGAGAAGAGCTGCGCAAAAAAACGGAAACCATACCTTTTACGCTCAGGCGCGAATATTTCGGCTTGAAGGTGATTTTCACCCATTACGCGAGGGAAGCGGACGATTCGGCGTTTCAGCCGCTGGACAAAAATCCCACGCCCGAAAAGCTTGACAAAATGTTTGCACATTACGACGCGGACGTGATTTTTTTCGGTCACGACCACACTCCTATGTCTATGCGCGGCAAAAAACTATATGTTGACGTCGGTTCGGTGGGGTGCCACGCAGGTTCCTTTGCGCGGGGAATTATACTTGAAGTTTTCGGCGACGGTTCTTTTAAATACGACAGTGTAACTGAGCCTTACGACAGGCAGGGGCTGTTTGATGCGATGAAAAAAAAAGCTCTTCCCGACTATGAATTTATTCAAAGTTTTTATTTCAGACGGCAAAACTCCGAACCCATGAAAAAAGATTAAAAAGAAACGGACGGTAAAAAAACCGTCCGTTTAATTATTTATTCGAGGTTCTGCCAAGCAGAAAATCGCAGCTTACTCCGAAAAACCTTGACAGAGCCACGATATGCGACGCTTTCGGCTCGCTCAGCCCGTTTTCCCAAAAGCTGACGCATCCCTTTGAAACGCCTACCTCGTCCGCAACCTTTTGGCTCGTGTAGCCGCGTTCTAGTCTCAGTTTCTTGATTCTCGGACCAAAGCTTTCCATTATCGAGTCTTTCATTAGTTTAACCTCTCAGATGAATATAGTTTATTTTATAATTTAATACGGCAAATTGCAAGCAAAAAATGCCTGAAAAATGTGAAAAATATTTATTGTTAAATAATTTTCGTCTTGCCGCAAGCAAAGTATATATTTGTTTGATTAAAAGTCCAAGCTTTTCAAACCAATATTTTCCATTGACTGTTTAAAGCAATTGATGTTATAATTTAAAGGTATCTTAAATGCGGAGGAAAATATGGGCAGGAGAATACTTGCATTCTTTTTAGGCATGATTTTCGGTTGGATTATTTTGGTCGGCGGCGTTGTGCTTGCGGCTGCAATCATCAAGCCGTCCACCTTCGGCGCAAACACCGACTACGTAAACGACGCAGGCAAAAGCTTCGACGATATGCCTTTGCTTGACATAATCATCGACGGCGTAAAGCTCATAAACGACAACAATCTTTCCATAAATTCCGTCAAGAGCGCCTTCGGAGTGGACCTAATCGACCTGTTGGGGCTTGACAGTCAAAATCAGGAGTTCGACGAGCTTAAAAGCGTAAATTTCGCAGACCAAAACGGACTTAAAGCCGCGCTCGGCGGAATCAAGCTTTCTTCCCTCGCGCCCCTTTTAAACGGCGCGATAAACGACGAAATTATTACGGCTTGGAAGAACAGTTCCGAGCCTCCCACATTAAACGACCTTACAAGCTTCAACATGACCAAGGTGCTCGGAGGAGTCACTTTAAAGGCCGTCGTGCCGCAAATCAAAACCACCGGCATAGAAGGAATAATTGCCTCCAAAGACCTAGGCGCATTCGTCGCAAGTCTCAACAGCGGCGGCAACGCGGTTTCGTTTCTGCTTGACGGTGCAAGAATCGGCGACGTAATGAATTACACCTATGACGAAAACAGCGACGCCTGGTTGAACGGCGACGCTCCCGTCACGGATAATCTGGTTTTGATTGTTGCCGACGTGGAGCTTTCAGACATAACAAACGGCAGCTTTTCGGTCAACACCATGCTCAAAGACGTAAAGGTCGGCGAAATGATGGGATATGATTTCGACGAACAAACCCAAAAATGGTTCGACGAACAGAAGGAAATAACCGACAAGGTTCAGCTTGCAATCGCAAATATAAAAGCGACGCAGCTGACAGACGGCAGTTTCAGTCTGAACACGTTGACAAACGGATTGAAAACGGGAGACGTTCTCGGGTTTGTCTACGACGAAAGCGCGGGTACGTGGAAAACAGGCAGCGGCGCCGTCGTGACCGACGCTTTGACCGTCAAAATCGCCGATTTGAGTATGACCGAGCTTTTGAACGGAGACTTTTCGGTAAACGACGTCATAGACGGTATGAAAATAGGCGACGTTATGGGATATACGTTTGACGAAGAAAGCGGAAAATGGTTTGACGGCGAAGCGGAAATAACAGACAAGATGACAATCAATCTCGCGGAGCGTGATTTGATGACCGTCAAGGACAACGGATTGGATTTGGCGGAGATAGTCAAGGGCATGAAGGTCGGCGACCTCATGGGCTACACTTTCAACGCAACCCAAAACAAATGGTACAACGGGGAAAGCGAGGTTACCGATACGCTTACCTTGAAGCTTATCGACAAGGACGCCGCGTCGCTGGCAGACGGCTCGCTCGACTTTGCGTCAATAGCGCGTGATTTAAAAATGGGCGAGCTTATGGGCTACGCTTGCGACGACGACGGAAAATGGTTTGACGGCGAAACGGAAATAACCGACCGTTTGACGCTCAACATCGCCTCAAAAACGCTCGGCGAGCTGTCGGAGGCAAATTTCGATTTCGACGTACTGCTTGAAGGGGTGACCTTCGGCGAGCTTATCGGAGTGACTGCAGACTCTCCCGTCATCATGCAAAAGCTTGCAGACACTGAAATAACGCGCCTCGAAGAAAAGCTCAACGAAATGTATGTAGGCGACCTGCTGGATTATCACAGACGGGAAATAGACGTAGTCGGATTGCAGCTGACTTTGGAGACTGTCACGACCGACAACGAATCAAACAACATCTGCATAATAACCACAACAGGTGAATATCAAGGACTCTACATACGGTACGACACAATCACAAAGAAATTTTACGAAGCGCAAAGCTGCAAAGCAGACCATACTCAGCACACGGACGAATGCTTCGACTACCAATACTACGACAAAAACGGGAACAAAGCGGACGGCATAAACAATATTGTTTCCAATTTGTCCGTTTCAAATCTCGACTCTTCCGACTTAACGGACAAAGTCATGAATCTGCCGCTGTCGGAGTTTTATCAATCGCAGCAATCGGGCGTGCTGTCACTGATTGATACTGACACTTCTCTGTCAAAGCTGCCCGCCGCTCTCACCGACGCGGTAAGCAACGCCGCTATGGGTACTCTGATTGAAAACGGCATAATCGAAATTCAGTGCGCGGAGCAGCTGGATGCAATTTATCAAAACGACGAAAAAAGCTGGCGCGAGATGAGTATAACCGAATTTGTAGACAGTCTCGTTTCCAAGCTGGCGTCCGTTTCCGTTTCGTAAGAAAAATACAATGTGAAATTTCGATTAAACGTTTGTCAAGGCGCAGTCTGAAATAGTATAATAAAAAAATGGACAAACTTCAAAGAACGAGAAACTTCTGCATAATAGCCCATATAGACCACGGAAAAAGCACTCTTGCGGACCGTCTTATAGAATATACGGGACAGGTCGCCAAGCGCGATATGGAAAATCAGCTGCTTGACTCGATGGAGCTTGAAAGAGAAAGGGGAATCACAATAAAGCTTGCTCCCGTCAAAATGAATTACTGCTACAAGGGGGAAAATTATACCCTCAACCTTATTGACACGCCGGGACACGTCGACTTCAATTACGAGGTTTCGCGCAGTCTCGCGGCGTGCGAGGGAGCGTTGCTGATTGTGGATGCAAGTCAGGGCGTAGAGGCGCAGACGCTTGCCAATTGTTATCTGGCGTTGGACAACGATTTGGCAATCGTGCCAGTGATAAACAAGATAGATTTGCCGTCGGCGCGTCCCGAGGAGGTAAGGCAGGAAATAGAGGAAATAGGGCTAGACGCAAGCCGCGCTCCGTTAATCTCCGCCAAGGAAGGCATAAATATCGACAAGGTGCTCGAAAGCGTAATAGAGGAAATTCCCTGTCCCAAAGGAGACGAAAACGCTCCCTTGAAGGCGCTTATTTTCGACTGTGTATACGACAATTACAAGGGAGTGCTCATTCTGGTAAGAATTTTTGACGGCAAGGTCAGAGTAGGCTCCAAAATCAAAATGTTTCAGACCAAGGACAAGGTTTTCGACGTGACGGAGGTCGGTATATTTGCGCCCGAAATGCGTCAAACGGAAAGTCTTTCGGCAGGGGACGTCGGGTATATTGCAGCAAGCATAAAAACAGTGTCGGATACAAAAGTCGGCGACACCATAACAACTGCGGACAATCCCGCAGCCGAGGCTTTAAAAGGCTACAAAGACGTGTTGCCCATGGTCTACTGCGGTATATATCCTGCGGACGGCTCCAAATACAACGATTTGAAGGACGCGCTGGAAAAATTAAAGCTCAACGACGCCGCGCTTGTTTACGAGCCGGACACGTCGGTGGCGCTCGGCTTCGGATTCAGATGCGGTTTTTTAGGGCTGCTGCACATGGAAATAATTCAGGAACGTCTCGAACGGGAGTTCGACCTCGATTTGGTTACCACGGCGCCGAGCGTTTCTTACAAGGTATATACGACGGACGGTCAGGTTTTGGAAATTGACAACCCGACCAAGCTGCCTCCTGTGACAAATATAGAGCACATGGAGGAGCCGATTGTCAATGCGTTCATATATTCGCCGCCCGAGTATGTGGGGCCGATTATGGAGCTGTGTCAGGAAAAACGCGGAGTTTTTGCCGATATGACTTACGTTGACACCAAGCGCGTCAGAATACACTACGAAATGCCCCTCAACGAAATCATCTATGATTTTTTCGATACGCTCAAATCGCGCACGCGCGGCTATGCGAGCCTTGATTATGAAATAAAGGGATATGTGCCAAGCAAGCTTGTCAAGCTGGATTTGCTTTTGAACGGCGAAATGTGCGACGCTTTAAGCATAATAGTACACGAGGACAGAGCTTATGCACGAGGACGTAAAATAGCCGAGAAATTGAAGGAAGCGATTCCGCGTCAGATGTTTGAAATTCCCATTCAGGCGGCAATCGGAAACAAGATTATTGCCCGCGAAACGGTTAAGGCAATGCGCAAGGACGTGCTTGCAAAATGCTACGGCGGCGATATAACAAGAAAAAAGAAGCTGCTCGAAAAGCAGAAAGAGGGCAAAAAGCGTATGCGTCAGGTGGGAAGCGTTTCCATACCGAGCGAGGCGTTTATGTCCATACTCAAAATAGACGAGGACTGACGAGCGATGGCGGGGCTTTACGTTCACGTTCCTTTTTGCAGGCAAAAATGCGTTTACTGTGATTTCTGTTCGTATCCCAACCATATTGACGCTGCGCGGAAATATTTTTCCTGCCTTAAAAAAGAATTGACTTTATACTTAGCCAAAGAGACAAAACCGTTTGAAATAGATACGGTTTTTTTTGGCGGAGGTACGCCGTCGGCGGTCGATTCGTCTCTGATAACGGATTTTCTCGAATTTGTGGCAAAAGTCTGCGATTTGAACGGGAAAGCGGAGATTACGGTTGAATGCAACCCCGACTCCGCATCCCAAGAAAAAATTTTCGAGTTTGCCTCAAGCGGCGTAAACCGTTTGAGTATAGGCTTGCAGACGGCAGACGACGGGACTTTGAAGCTGCTTAACAGACCGCATTGTCTGGCGCAATTTGAAAACGCTGTCAGTTTCGCCGCCGCCGCAGGCATAGACAACGTATCCGCCGATATAATTCTCGGGCTTCCCTATGAGACGCCGGAGAGACTTGACAGAACACTCGATACTTTAATCAAAGCAAAGCTTACGCACGTTTCCGCCTATGCGCTAACCGTCGAGAGGGGAACAAGGCTGTCCGCAATGTTAAACCAAAAAACTTGCGGAGGACGCCGCCTTGTGCTGCCCGACGAGGACGCGACGGCGGATTTTTACGATGCGGTGTACCGAAGGCTTTTGTCGGCAGGGTTTTGTCGTTACGAGGTGAGCAATTTTGCCTTGAAGGGCTTGGAATGCAGGCACAATTTAAATTATTGGCGTTGCGGAGAATACATCGGTCTGGGAGTATCGGCGCACTCCTACTTGCACGGAGCGAGGCGTTCAAACGTCAAGAATTTAGATAAATATATCCGCGCTCTGGACGAAGGCAGGCTGCCCGTTGTCGGCAGGCACAGGCTTACTGAAAAAGAGAAGGCTTACGAATGCTTTATTCTCGGTCTGCGCACGGAGGAGGGCGTGGACACGGAGAGGATAAGCAGCGAGTTCAATAAGGCGGCGGACGATTATTTACACACGGCTTTTGAGCTTGCGGAAAGAGGACTGCTCGAAAAGGTAGGTTCGCGTTTGCGCGTTCCGTCGGACAAGTTTTATGTGTTGAATTCTATCTTGTGCGAATTTTAAAAATCGATATTCTTTGCCGAATATACACTTTGTTTTTTTGTCTTATGCAGAGTATTATTTCTTAAATAGTAGCTTTATTTGCTTAAAAAAACAAAATTGATTGAAAAAATTGGAATTTGCTGCGGCTGCGGAAATTGTCCGCAGCTTTTTTATTTGTTCAAAGTTGAAATATTATTTATATTTTTATTCGGACTCGAAGGCTAACCATGACACACTGTTGTCTTATTTTATCTGATACATTTAAGACAGCGTATGGGATGACGTATACGCCAAAAGGAGAGTTTTATATGGATGAAAACAGAACTTATTTGAAAGTGTGGGCAAACGGAAAGCATTTGGAGCTTTTGCAGCTTGCGGTGCAAATGTTCAATGAAGAATCGACAGATTTCGATGTTGAAATCAGTGTCGAGGAAAAAACGGGTTCGGTAATAAAAGAAGAATTATCGACTTGTTTACGTGAGGGAAATTATGAAGACATGCCCGATATTGTGCTTGTTGACGACGCGCAGATGAAATTTTATTTGGAAAATTATTGCGAGTATTTCCACTGCTTTGAAGATTTGAATACCGATGATTTCAATATTTTCAACAATCACAACTATTTTGCGGAAAACGGTTGGGAAAAGTATGCCATACCGCATTCGTGCAATCCTTTTGCGCTCTATTACAACGTTGATATTTTGGAAGATTGCGGTATAGACGTCGCGGAATTGACCGACTGGGAAAGCTTTCGCGAAGCGGGACAACAACTTAAAGATAACGGATATTATTTGCTTCCCGCGCTTGATTGGTATGCGATAACGGCATTCATGTATTCGGCGGGAATAGATTTGAATTTTGAAAGCGAAGATAAGCACGAAAGCTTTTGCAAATTGCTGAATTTTCTTTTGTCGCTGCAACAAGAGGGGTTCATAAATCCCGAAATAAACCAAGATTATTCTCAAAAATTTTTTGACTTTGCGACAAAAAAATTTGCGGCGTTTGTCGGCGCGCCTTACGACTATGACGCATTGCTTTATCATTCCGATACACTGGGCGACACCCGCGTTGTCGCGGCGGGGCTTCCCAAGGAAAATCCCGATTTTCTCGACGTAAGTCTTTACAACGCTTATTGGATGGCGCCGAAAACGGGTTCGGAGGAAAGGGAAAATCTTGCGGCAACCTTTTTGCAAAGTATGTTTACGGTTTCAGGCGGCGCGGGAATGCAGTCGGATATGGCGTTGGAAGCGGCGGAAAACAAACTCGTACCCGTTTTGAAGAGGGAAGACAACGCTCTTAGCGACTATTATATCATAGGGGATTTTTACGAATTAAGCAAAAAAATCGTCAGACCTTACATTTCCGAACAGGAAACGGAGTTTTTGAACGGGCTTGAATATATGACGAAAAGGGTTTTGTATGAAGCTTTGGAGGTGGAGATTGCGGTTGATATTCTGCTTGACGAAGAAATTCCCGTACCGCCTAAAACTCCCGGCAATATCAAAATCGTTTCGCCGCCGTCAAAAACGACATATTTTGTAGGCGAAAAATTCGACAAAACGGGTATGGAGGTCGAGGTGAAATTTACCGACGGCACAATCGCAACGGTTTCCGCTTACAACGTAAAGCCCGCTTTTATGAGTTTGGGGACGAGTTATGTGACTGTTTCGTACATAAGCAATTTTGTCGAAGTGCATACTCAACAGTCTGTTACCGTGACGGAAGCGGCGGTTGAACGGATAGAGGTTTCGGGAGATTATCAGGAGGTTTATCTTGAAGGGGACAAATTTTCTCCGTCGGGTTTGAGCGTCAAGGCTTTTTACGAAAACGGCAGCTCCAAAACGGTAAGCGGTTTTGATTATGAACCCAAAACGTCTCTCGGCGTTTCGGACACGGAGATAACTGTGACTTATACGGAAAACGGCAAAACCGTTTCTCAAGCTGTAAGCATTGACGTGGCGAAGAAGGACGTCAAGGGGCTGCGAATCGCAGAATTTCCAGATACAACGGTTTACAAAAAAGGTATGTCGTTTGACCCTGCCGGTATGGTTGTCGAAGCGCATTACGACAACAAAATATGGAGGCAATTCGACGCCTATTCTTTGGGGACAACCGATTTTTCCAATCCGGGCATTCAATATGTTACCGTGACTTTCGGGATTTATTATACTTTATTTCCCGTCAGGGTAAAAGACGATTTGACGGGCTTCAACATCGACCCGACAAGCGTAAAAAGAAACTATGTCGAAGGCGAGCAATTCGATTCTGAGGGATTGAAGGGCACGGCTTTCCATGCGGACGGCTATTCCGAAACGGTGCTTTCCGGTTTTTCAGTTGAAAGCAAAGCGCTGACGGCGGCTGACAGATATGTAACCGTGAGCTACTCCGAATACGGAATCACAAAAAGCGCGCGTCTCCCCGTATACGTGATGAGCGTTGGCAAAGACATGAGCAAAGGCGGTCAGGCGGAGCTTAAATACTCCTGCGGGGCGGGTGAAGCGTCAGTAAACCTGTTTACCGACAGAATCAGGCTCGAAAGGCATGACATGAACGCGGGAGCAAACAGCTATGCTTTCGGTTTGAGCCATATTTACAATTCATGTTTTGACGAAAGCCTTTCTTTAAAACAGGGAAGCGGATATTACAAAACCCATATGGGCAAGGGCTTCAAGCTTGACGTTCAGCAATATTTGTTTGAGGGAAAAAACGACAGCTATGAGTATCTCGACGGCGCGGGCTATTGGCATACGTTCCTGCCGCTCGGCGACGGAGAAAGATATTACGACACGGACGGACTGAATCTTACTTTGAAGCAAACTGCGGAAAACGAGTTTGCGATAACGGACGAACAGGGCAACAAGCTTGTTTTCGAGTCGGGCAGACTTTGCAAAACAATTTCCTGCCACAACTCAAACGTCGAGAAAATTTTTGATTACAATCAGGCGGGACAGCTTGCGGAAATTTACGACAACCGCAACAAGAGTCTGAAAATATGCCTTGAATACGACGAAGGCAGCGGTTTGCTCAATGCAGTGCGCTGCGTCAAAAACGGCGCGACAAAAAGAGAAATTTTTTATGCTTACGATTCGCTCGGCAGACTGATTTCAACAACGGAAAACGGCGAGCGCAGCGTGTTTTCCTACGGCGCGGACGGCAAAATCAGCGGCATGGCTTTTGAACCCGACAAATCCGCCGTTTTGTTCGAAAGCGGTTCCGCCGGTTCGCTCACCGTCAAGTGCGGCGCTGCGGACATTTCGGACGGAGGCGACGCGGAGGGCTTTGCCCTTTCCTTGACTCAACAAAACACATTCAGCTGCAACTGCATAAGCGGCGGGAGCGGTACGCGCGCTTTTACGACGGTCAGAAACCGCAAGGGAGCGACGGAGTCCGACGAAAAAGACGTGGTGATGAAGTATTATTTCAATACGGCGGGCTATACGACGGGTATATTCGAGGTAGGAGACTACGGCGCGGAAAATCTGAAAAGTCTCGAAAAGCTTTCGGGAGTCAGTCTCGACTTGCCCGAGACAGACACTGTCAAAACGGTTTTCAACCGCAGAAACTCATATTACTGTGATTTAACCGAAGCCTCCGACAGCGCGGGCGAGGTGCAGTTGAGCGGCGTAGATAAGCTTGTGGACTACAAAAAATACAAATGCGCCAACTACAAATATTTCAATGCGACCTTTTTCCTGAAACTGCATACCACGCTTGAAAATCCTTCGGTAAAGGTGGTCTTGTTCGACAACAACAAGGAAAAGGCCTGCGGCGAAGTATTTGCGGACGCTACCGCTTTAAGCGGTTGGCAATTCTTGACCGTGCCTTTGGAGCTGTCCGACAACTCTTTCGACGACGTGCGCGTGCAGGTGGGCGACGCAAACGCAACGGCAAATTTTGAAATTGCCGACGTAAGAATCGTTTACTCGCCGTTGTCGAGATGCTTTGTCAAGGCTGAAAACGAATCGGCATGGGCGCCTATGGACAGCGTAAAGAAACTTAGCTACAAAAAGGCAGGCAGTTCAACCTTTGTCCTGCAAGAAATAAGCGACGATTGCTATATGTCGGACAAGGATATGCAAAACACGTTTCTGAGTATGTACAAGGAGCGCGCAACGGGGCAGAAGTTCGTCCACGCGGGCAGCTTTGCGCTTTCGCTGTGCGACGGCAGGCGCAGGCTGTGGGTATCCGACGCGCGTCTTTGGGGCAAGGATATAAAGGACGAAACAGACGAATACAAATGGTTTGACCTGAAAATAGAAAAGCTTGCCGACAACAGCTTCGGCACGGCGATGTTCAACCACGAAACGCGTTCTCCCGACGACATGATGGCGACTCACGGTTATATGCGTTTTTATCCCGATTTGTCCGTCGCGGGGCTGATCGGCGAAGGAGTGGGGCAGTATACGACAGCCGAAAAGGACGGCTCGTCGGGTTCAAAAACCGAAACCTACGTTTACGCCGATTTAAAGGGCAGAAAGCTTTGCGAAATCGACGAATACGGCGTTGTCGTGTCTTACGCTTACGACGCATTCGGTATGCTGTCCCAAAAAACAATCAGCCACCCCGACACAAACGAAACGATAGAATACTCGGCAGTGCACGACGAAGTTTCTTCCGTCGAAACGACCGCTACGTCTAAAAACGGCGTAAATTACGACACGGGTATGGACAGAACGGAGAAAACGACTTACGGCGGAAAAAACGAAACGGACGGCGGTCTGACAAAAACATACTCTTACGACGCGACGAAAAACAGACTGACGGGCGTAAGCTACGCGGAGGAAAACGGAGAAAATCTCATAGAGTACGACCAAGCGGGACGCATTTCCGCAGTGACGCCTACGGGATTTTCGTCGTACGGTTACGGCTACGGCGCGGAGTACAACAATTTCGGAGACGCGACAAAGTTTTACCTGATTAAGACGGGCGAGGGAGAAGACAGAGAACGCACGTTGCTTGTGAGCAAGGAAGCTGACTATGCGCAGGGGACGGTCACAACAAAGACTTATCGCAACCAAAACACTGCGGAGCAGCACAAGCTCACGCTGGACAAATACGGCAGAACGGAAAAAATAGAGGAAAACGGCAAAACAACCACGTTTACCCGTCAGGTGCTGCCCGAGAGTGCAGGCGCGTCTGAGGTCACCTTTATGTACGACCCCTTTGAAAACCGCACCTACAAATACTTTTACGACGACTTCAACAACTGCACCGGCGTGGAAGTCGAGCAGTCAAACGAAACCCGTTTTACCATGAAAAAAACAGGTACCGACGAGGTGCAATATGATTTTCTGGATTTCACGCAACAAAAAACGGGTGTAACCTACGACAAAGACAAGGTATTGGCTCCCCGCATAAAGGAAAGCGTGGATTTCAAAGCCGAGCGTATGTCGGGGAGATTTAACAGGGGAGTGACGGAATATACTTACGACAGCCTCGGACGACTGCAAAGCAAAAGGCACAAGAAGGAAGAAAGCGGCACGGGCGAAATATATGATTCCGTAATAACCGTCCAAAACAGTTATCAGAAAGGGACTGCGCTAAAAACTCAAATATACGCAAAGCACAATTATGTAAATCTCCTGCAAACAGAGTACGAAATCAAGCATACCTATGACAGCAGAGGGCTGTTTTTGAGCGATACGTACAAAACTACTCACAACGGAGAAACGAGTACAAAGGTCAGGTCTTATACGTACGACAAAAGCAACAGACTGAAAACGGAGACGGCAAACGGCTACACTCTGGAATACGCCTACAACAAAGACGGCACGCTTTGCAGCGAGACGGGCGGAGGAGTAGTAAAAGCATACTCCTACGAAAACGGACGTCTAACGGGTTACATAAAAAGCGGAGACATTGCGCGGACGGAGTTTGAATACGACAATTACGGCAACTGTATTCAATATTGCAAAACGCCGTTTTCATCAACGGAAATAGAGTGGGAGCGCGGAAATCTGCTCAAAAAGATAAGAAACACGGAGTACGAATACAATTCGAGCGGACTGCGATTCAGAAAGAAGACGGGAAGCGAAACAACGGAGTACTATTATGACGGAACAAAGCTGCTTGGAGAAAACCGAAACGGAGAAAAAGAAATAAGATACATATACGACGCGGAGGGAATAGCGGGCTTTGAAATAGCATCTGAGGCAAATCCGTATATGTTTGTCAAAGACGCAAGGAACAACGTGGTGGCGATTCTTGACAACGGCGGAGAAGTTGCTGCGTATGAGTACGACGCTTGGGGCAGCTGCAAGGTCGTCAAGGACACGAACGGAATAGGTACGCTCAATCCCGTAAGATGGAAGAGTCAGTATTACGACAGCGACAGTGGGTTTTATTACATAAACAATCGTTTTTACAGCGCTACAACCAAGCAATTCCTTGACGGCGGAAGCCCCGAAACCGCGCTTGCCAACGCAACGACAATATACGGCTTGAATCCACATAACTCGACATTGACAAATCCGTTGAGTGAAGTATATAATGAATATACAATAGAAACAGCGACAGAATTGGCATTTGACCCTCCCGAATTGACAAAATGGCAATCCTACTGGCGGAGCGGTTGGGGAAAAGGTCTTGCAACGGCGTTGTTCGTTATGGCGACGATAGCAACGATTGCAGCGTCAATAGCTTTCCCGATTTTTGCACCTGAAATTTGGGCTGGATATGCATTTGCTTTCGGAGCGGTGGTAGTTTCGTTAGGCATAGGTGCGTTGTTGGCAGGATACCAAAGCTCGCAGCAGGGATACGGATTTTGGAACGGATTTGTCAATTATATCCGAAACAACTGGGCGCAGGAAGTAGCCATAACGTCAGCTATTTACATCGTTAATTTAGGCATTAACACCCTTAGATATTCTGTTGCTAATGCTTCTGTCGTCTCACCGGAAACTGCAATAAAAAAATATCCACCTAACAATGGAGCTGTGGTAGGAACTGAAAAAATTATAGAACTTCAACCTGGGAAATATAGTAGATATGGAGAAATTACGCCAACTAGTAAATATATTACTAATTTTGGCGCAGATCCAGCGTCTTTATCATTGCCCCCTTGGAATGATGGAGTGTTTACAGAAATAACAGTAGTAAAACCTATTCCAAATGTCATGCAATCTACGGTAGCACCGTGGTTGCCTTGGGAAGGTATAGGCGGAGGAATACAATATTTATTGCCAGATACTTTATTAAATTTAAGAGATATGGGATATGTGATTTTTTAGGTGAAAAATGAAAAATGATAAACAAAGACAGCTTATGTTATTAGAATTGGGTGTTGGAAACATCAAAACCTATAATAAACAGTTCGTAGCCTACAATACTAAATTTTTGGGAGTAAGTAATTCGGATGAATTTATTGTTAATGGTGAAAGTACCAAAAATGCAAAATCATTAAATGAGTTTTGTTACGGGTATGACAAAATATATGAGGAACTTCATATTTTAAATGTTTTTGAAACTACGAGTGGAATACGCTTTGCTGCTACTGAAATAGCGATGTCAGTATATGCTTTTTGGGGGCTTTCAAATAATTAACAAAAAAGAGATTTGCAAATGCAAATCTCTTTTTTGTTAAATTGACAAATTAAAATTAATGTTTTAAACTTAATACGACAAAAGCAACAGGCTGAAAACGGAGACGGCAAACGGCTACACTCTGGAATACGCCTACAACAAAGACGGCACGCTTTGCAGCGAGACGGGCGGAGGAGTAGTAAAAGCATACTCCTACGAAAACGGACGTCTAACGGGTTACATAAAAAGCGGAGACATTGCACGGACGGAGTTTGAATACGACAATTACGGCAACTGTACTCAATATTGCAAAACGCCGTTTTCGTCAACGGAAATAGAGTGGGAGCGCGGAAATCTGCTCAAAAAGATAAGAAACACGGAGTACGAATACAATTCGAGCGGACTGCGATTCAGAAAGAAGACGGGAAGCGAGACAACGGAGTACTATTACGACGGAACAAAGCTGCTTGGAGAAAACCGAAACGGAGAAGTAATAAGGTATATTTACGATTCGGAAGGGATAATAGGATTTTTTGCGCCCACAAACGCTTATCCGTATTTCTTCGTAAAGGACGCGAGAAACAATGTAATTGCGGTGCTCGATGAGGACAAAGAAGTTGCTGCCTATGAATACGACGCGTGGGGAAACGCAACGTCAAGCAACTTCAACAACGCAAAGATAGACGGCGTTGACGTAGCCGAGTTCAACCCAATCCGTTGGAAAAGTCAATATTACGACACTGAAAGCGGATTGTATTACATAAACGGAAGATATTACAGCCCCGAAACAAAAAGATACGTCGACTCAGGCAACCCCGAAACGGCGCTTGCAAACGCAGCGACAATATACGGTCTGAACCTCCAAAACTCGACCTTGACAAACCCCGTCAACGAATTGTATAATGAATATACAATCGCAGCTGTTACTCCGATAGCCTTGGATATAACAGAAATAAACGTTGCAGCGCCCACATGGTTGCGATGGCTTGTACCAAGTTTGCAAATTGTGCTCGGAGTAATTTTGTGTTTTATACCGGGAGCGCAAGGGTTTGGAATATCGCTTATTGCCGGCGGAAGCATAGGTCTGGTAAGCAACATTTTGGGCTCCAAAATCGGCGGCGGATTAGGTACGGTTTTAAATGGCGTAAACGCGATAATAACCGGAATAAGTCTGATGGGATATGGCCCGATAGGTTGGATTATGGGCGGAATATTGCTGACTGTCGGAGCGGGGACAGCGGCATTAGGAGCCAACGAAGTAATCTCCGGATTTACGGGAAATGATACATTGAGAGACTGGATGGGCGAAGAACTTTATGACGGCTTGTATTTGGGATTGAATATTGGCTCTGCCGTTGGAACATTGGCAGGAAGACTATATATAAATTATGCCGATGTAAAAATATTCGATGATACAGTGCCTAAAAAAGGAAAGCCGTTTTCGCGCACTACTTTAATAACCGGTAAAGGCGTTAAACAATACAGATATTACGATAGGAGAGGCTTGGCATTATATGACAAAGATATTATACATGGAGGCAAATATAAATTTCCTCATTATCACGGTTGGTTGAATGGCGAAAGGTTAATAGGTCATTGGAATTTTTGGGAATTGTTAATTTGGCTTATAGGTAAGTAATTATGGGAAAATACGAAATTAAACTTTTTAAGGAAAGAATGGCAATCCACAAAAAACTTGCGGAAGGAAAAAGTTTGACGAGGGATGAGGAAGTAACTTTACTGGATGAGAAAGTACAAAACCACAGCAAATTGAATTTCAGAGATTTTCAACTTTTGATTGAAATAGGTGAAGAGTTTGTTTTTAAATTCAGAGGAAAAGAATACGAAATTGTCAGAACGGGCAACGACGAGGAAATAGAGTTATACAAAGAAGACGGAACGTGTGACACTTATCCTACCAAAGAAAGTTTATTGAATAACGCAAAAATCGAAGGACAACCGATAAGAAAAATTGCGGAAGAGTTTAAGTTATGGTAAATGCAACAAACAACATTAAACCTTGCGGTAAGAATTAATCTTTTAAAAATCATTTATTTTCTTAAAACAAAAAGAGATTTGCTTGGGCAAATCTCTTTTACTTTAATTTAATTGACAAACGACAATTTAAGTTCTATATTGTTTACGTTAGCTTAGAAGTTTTCCTAAGCCAAACAAGTGGCAGACGTTTTGGCGTATTTAATTATACTCAAAAAGCATTAGACTTTGCTGCAAGGAATTCGTCTATATTTAAATACACATATAGTTATAAATACAAAAATGCAAGGTGGTATCTTAATTATTGTAAAATCTTAGGTGGTTATTTTAATAGCAGTGGTAAAATAGTATCATTTTGGTGGTTTTAAATGAAAGCATATTTAAAGAATGAAATAAGCGGAACAGATTTTATCGAATTGCAAAAGGGAAAATACAATAATTTGCACTTTAAGGAGGATTCGATTTATTTTTGTGAAGAAGACTTTATTGTTTTTGAGTTAATCTTTTCAAAATTTAATTCCGATTATCGCCCGTTTAGATACAGCAATTTCAATAAACGTATGATTGCAATGATTTTGGAAGAGTTAGGCATATTTTTAAATAAATTACATGAAACTGACGATATAATTAATGTTTTAAAAGACATGAAATATAATATTGATGATTTAAGCAGTCTTGATATACATGAAATAAGTTCTTTAAATATTGACGAACTGTCTTCGACAGTAAAAACATTGAGCTATTGGCTGAATGAAGTTTTACAAAAAGAAAGATTTTTTTCGGTCTTGGGTTTATAAAGTAAAAGAGATTTGCTTGGGCAAATCTCTTTTACTTTAATTTAATTGACAAACGACAATTAAAGTTCTATATTGTTTACGTTAGCTTAAAAGTTTTCCTAAGCCAAACAAGTGGCAGACGTTTTGGAATAAAGCAATTAAATGGTTTAATAATCTGCATTGGGGATGGAAAATTGGAATTGGTCTCCTTATAATAGCGGCATTAGCAATAGCTACAGTGGCGACCGCAGGAGCGACCGGAGTTGGTATTGGGGCTGCACTTGCTTCGGGATTTACAGGGGCGGCATTGGTAAGTGCAACAGGAGCATCTGTAACAGCGGTTGCTTATGTAGTGCAGTATTTGCGGGCGCGACAGTTACTGGGATTATTGGGTTTTTGGCAGGAGGTTTAACGTTTTCAAACGGTCAAGGTGGTTGGAGTTGGGATGGAGCAGCATTAGGATTGTTGTGGGGGGGTAGTTACTGGTGGAATTGCTGGTACTTCTAGTTCAGTTATTGGCAATATAGGTAATGGATTAAACTCTGGTGTGTTTCGTTTTGTACAGTCAGGATTAAATAGTATACTTTCGGGAGGTATAACGGCAACACAAGGAATAATCAGCGGCGATTTTTCATGGACAAGCGTCGGAGTGTCCATGTTGTTTGGTGCATTTGGCGGTTTATTGGGGGACGGTTTAAAAAATTTTGCGATAGGAATAGGACTGAATATTGCGGAAAGTTCAATTGGTGAACTTATTGAGTGGTTGTTAAGCAGAGATAAGTCTAATGTTGTTGGAATACTTCATTACAGATATTCTTATTAAATATTCGAAAAGGAGAAATAATGAAAAGATTTTACTCGTTACCTATGGCAATATTTTATGCAATATTTGCACTATTCTTTTCGGCATGGCTTTGTGTCGTTGTTATGGTTTTTAAAAATGCAGATGAATTTCCTATTTCAGCTTTAATAGTGTGTTGCTTGTTGTTGGCGGTTTTAATATTGTTTTGTATGTGCATGGTTTTATTTTCGCTCCGAAAAATAACGATTACAAATTTGTATGTCAAAATTACGTTTTTGGGCAGAATCATTACCTGTCTTGCCGTTGAATCTATTGCCGACATAGTGATATACAATAAAAGAGGTGCAAATTTATATACGGTTGTATTTTCTGAATCTCCTGTTTCCGAAATGTCTTTAAGGAGAGCAAAAAAAAATCGTCGTTCTGATATCCAATTTACTTTATCGCAAAAAGAATTGGCACATATTAGTGAAATTATAGATAAACCAATTAAGAAAGCTGTTAGGTAATTTTAAAAACAGCCGAGCAAAAAAAATTGCTCGGTTGTTTTTTTGATTTAAAATAATAAATTGTACAATTAAAATGATTGACAAAAGACAATTAAAGTTCTATATTGTTTACGTTAGCTTAAAAGTTTTCCTAAGCTAAACAAGTGGCAGGCGTTCTGGCGAAGCAAATGGGGCAAAGCGACAGCGGCGCTGTTGCTGTTCGTAGCTACGGTATTAACCTTAGAGTTTTCGTTGGCATTTCCAATAGCGGCTGGCGCAATATGGGCGGGCTACGGAATGACGTTCGGCTTGACGGCAGTGTCGTTGGGCGCAGGAGCGGCAATAGCCGGTTATCGCAGTTCGCGGCAGGGAAAAGGCTTCTGGAACGGATTTGGCGAATATATCCACGACAACTGGGCGCAGGAAGCGGCAATAACATCTGCACTTTACATAGTATCCATAGGTATCAGCCTTGCCAAATACGCGATTGCAAATGCCGTAAGCAAAAAGGCTAATCAAAAATTAACATTATATCATTATACTAATGAAAAGGGATTAAATGGTATAGTTAATTCGAATAAACTTAATCCGTCCTTGAAAGCAAATAATTTAAAAGACGCTCGTCATGGAAATGGTCAATATTTAACTGATATAGCTCCAAATAATACTACGCCAACAAAATTAGCTAAAAAATTAATTAATGTGCCTAATAAATATAAGTTTACTCATTATATAGAAATTAATGTAAGTGGGTTAAATATTATAAAGGGCAGAAATGGAGTTTATGTGATTTTAAATGAGGAGGCTTTGGATTTAACCGGAAGAATTATTAGTACGGGTATACTGGGAGGTTAGCATGAACTATATAATGATTAAATATGAAAATGAAGAATTTTGGATAGAAATAGATAAGGAGAATTATGCAATTCGGCAAATTATTATTTCCGGAGATAATATAGAAATATCCTGTATAAATGATTGTTTGGCAGAAGGGAAAATATATCTTTATGAGTTGGATGGTGATATTACAAAAATTGATAAAGAAAAATTTGATTTGAAATGGAAAGAATGCACTAGAAAATAATTTGATATATGGAGAAAAATTAAGCTGAAATATCCAATTGGGAGTAAATTTAAAGGTAATTTTGTAAGGTATCACCCTAACGGTGCCATTTTTAAAAATGGGGTTGCTTATGCAAAAAAAATAGACGATGTAAACTATAATATAGGCGACTCTATTTTAGGAGAAGTTTGCGATTATGACGAGCCCAATATGTGGCTTATTTTAGATTAAGTTGCAAACATTTTGGGCTTAATGTTGAAATGAATTTTGACCCATATAGGATAGCTTATAATAAAATTACAAAAAGAGATTTGCAAACGCAAATCTCTTTTACTTTTAATTTCATTGACGAAGCAAAATTAAAGTTCTACAATAATAAAAGGAAACCTGCTCAAAAGCATTGGAGAGACAAGCTATCTGTACGACGCGCAGGGGACAAGATACGCCAAAACAAAGGGAAACGAAAGAACGGAGTATTTCCGCGACGGAGGAAAAATAATAGAGGAGCACAGAGGAAACGCGCGCATAAGGTATCTTTACGACGCGGAAGGGATAATGGGCTTCAAGGTATATCAGGAGTATTATTATTTCCTCAAAGACGTGCAAGGCAACGTAAGGTCGGTTGTCAGAGCGCGTCAAAACATAGCGCAAGCGGGCTTTGTGGTGGACGAGGTCGTGCGGTACGAGTACGACGCATGGGGAAACGCAACGTCAAGCAACTTCAAAAACGCAAAGATAGACGGCGTTGACGTAGCCGAGTTCAACCCAATCCGTTGGAAAAGTCAATATTACGACACTGAAAGCGGATTGTATTACATAAACGGAAGATATTACAGCCCCGAAACAAAAAGATACGTCGACTCAGGCAACCCCGAAACGGCGCTTGCAAACGCAGCGACAATATACGGTCTGAACCTCCAAAACTCGACCTTGACAAACCCCGTCAACGAATTGTATAATGAATATACAATCGAAACGCAAACGGCGTTGACCTACGCCCCTCCCGAGCTAAACAAGTGGCAGGCATTCTGGCGAAGCGACTGGGGCAAATTGTTGGCAATAGGAATAATAGTAGCGGCAACGATTCTGGCAATAATGTGCCCGGCATTTGTACCGTATTATCTGTCTGCGGCAATCGGAACGAGTATATCGTTGTTGTCAGGCGGTATAATAGCGGGATTTAAGCGGTGGAAATTTCTGGAAAGGTTTTGCCGATTACATAAGCGAAGAGTGGGCGTCCGCATTTGCAATAAGCATGACACTTGCAATGGTGTCATTCGGCATAAGCAAAGCAGCACAGGCGATAAAGAGCGCAGCTCCGAAATGTTTCAAAGCAGGTACGCTTGTAGCATGTTTAGACCAAGCGGGAAAAGAAACGCTTAAACCGATAGAAGAAATAGAAGTCGGAGACAAGGTGCTTGCCTATGACGAGGAAACAGGCGAGCAGGGCTACAAAGAGGTGGTGCGTCTTTTCCGCAACAAAACCCAAGAGTGGCATCATGTTTTTGTTAATGGCGAAGAAATTGTTTGCACTGCGGAACACCCTTTCTATGTAGACGGAAAAGGCTTTGTGCCTGCAAGGGAACTGAAAGAAAGAGACAATCTTCTTCTCAGTGACGGCAGCAAAGTTGAAATAGAATCTTTAAAAACTGAACACGTTGAAATCCCCGAAACCACCTACAACTTCGAAGTAAAAGATTTCCATACTTACTATGTAACGGAAACCAAAGTTTTGGTGCATAATGTTTGTGAAACTAAATTATATAGAGCTATGTCAGATGCAGAATATGGTAGTTTAACAAAGTACGGAAAATTTAAATATAAGCTTGGCACAATGCAAGACAAATGGATGGCGACTACTTATGATGATGCTATTACTTGGGGTAACAAACTTATGGGGCAGGGGAATTTTCGAGTGGTTGAAATTCGAGTGCCAACGAGTAGCCTAATCAAAATGAATTTTGCAAATTCGTTGGATGGAGTTGGTCGAGCATATAGTGCGCATTATAAATATTTAAACAAAATAATGATAGGTTTTAAGAGGCTATTATGATGACAGCAAGAGCGAAAATTGAATGGCTTGAAGAAAATAAAATTCCACCGGTACTTCTAGAAAAAGAAAGAATAAGAGCAAATTCATATTCACCAACAATTGTTTTTAAAGGACAATATAATAAACCCGTTTGGGACGTCAATATTTGTTCTGTTCCAATTTGGAGTTCTGTGATTTTTAGTGAAAGTATAGAAGGTAATGTGAGCATATCAACGATAACGTATTTGTTTGAAAAAGCTCCTTTTGAATTATTACAAGTGGGCGCAGAATTTGAACTATATGAAGGTGCAAGCAAAGTTGCTACAGGCAAAATAATAGAAGAAGTAAATTAAATTTTATAAAAAAGAGATTTGCTTTGCAAATCTCTTTTTTGATAAAGTTGACAAATTAAAATTAAAGTTTTAAACTTAATACAAAGTACGAAATCAAGCATACCTACGACAGCAGAGGGTTGTTTTTAAGCGATACGTACAAAACTACGTATGACGGAGAAACGAGCACAAAGTCAGGTCGTATACGTACGACAAAGCGGACAGGCTCATAGCGGAGGAGACGGCGGGAGGCGCGTACACGACCTACGGTTACAACGCCGACGGAAGCCTTGATTGGGAGGAAACAAACGGAGCGAGGATAAATTACGAATACGAGTGCGGGAGACTGACGCGGCGTGGAGATAAAGAGTTTGCCTACGACAATCTGGGCAACTGCACGAATTTCGGCGGAACGGAGATGACCTGGCACAGGGGAAACCTGCTCAAAAGCATTGGAGAGACAAGCTATCTGTACGACGCGCAGGGGACAAGATACGCCAAAACAAAGGGAAACGAAAGAACGGAGTATTTCCGCGACGGAGGAAAAATAATAGAGGAGCACAGAGGAAACGCGCGCATAAGGTATCTTTACGACGCGGAAGGGATAATGGGCTTCAAGGTATATCAGGAGTATTATTATTTCCTAAAAGACGTGCAAGGCAACGTAAGGTCGGTTATCAGAGCACATCAAAACATAGCGCAAGCGGGCTTTGTGGTGGACGAGGTCGCGCGGTACGAGTACGACGCATGGGGAAACGCAACGTCAAGCAACTTCAACAACGCAAAGATAGACGGCGTTGACGTAGCCGAGTTCAACCCAATCCGTTGGAAAA
>ENA-UOIZ01000374-UOIZ01000374.1-human-gut-metagenome-genome-assembly--contig:-P88-NODE-374-length-47351-cov-8.593961_pt1 | contig 47351 bp, 47 predicted proteins | sample MGYA00242336_ERZ723883 | MGnify/ENA metagenome assembly ERZ723883 | reverse complement strand
ATGGAACAGAAGATTAAGCAGGATATTAGAATCGGTGAAAACATTCGAAAGATTCGGAAGATGCGTAAATTGGGTCAAACGGATCTGGTGCGTATCCTACAAATTGACGGCTGCGACATGACACGTGAGTGCCTTGTCAAAATTGAGAGGTGCACACAGCACATTCAGGCAAGTCAACTGCACGCAATTAAAAAGGCACTAAATACAACTTATGAGGAACTGATTGATGGTCCCACGGGCACGAATGAGCGGTGATTCATATGAAGCCGAGAAAGCTGGAACTGGGTGATCGTAACATCATCGGCAAGCGTGTTACCGAGGCGTGGCTAGCACAGGGAATGAAACAGGTGGAACTGCTTGCCAAATTGCAGCTTGCCGGGATTGATATCAGCGTACCCGCGCTGTCTTTACTGGAAGGTCAGAAACGCCCGGTATCAGAGATTGAGCTGAATGCCCTGGCAGACATCCTGAATGTATCCGTTGACTGGCTGCTGGGTAGAGAATGAAAAAACGCCGTCGATGCGAGTTGCGCTCACACCGACGGCATTTTATTTGCACAATCAAGTTAGAAAAGGCTGAGTTTTTTCAAAATCCTTTGTAATTAACAAGATTTCTTCCCACGATCAAGTGTAATATCGATGTACTCCCTGTTGTTATGAGGCATTTCGTCATCCTCGAACTCACCAAGGTATGTTACATCATGGTATCTTTGTCCATCATACTCATATCCCGTATAGGGGTAACCGTTCCTTGTAGTTCCCTGATACGGTTGGAATTGCGCCTTGGCTTCCTCCGCTGAATAGTATGCAGAATCAAACCAGATACCTTCCTGCTCTTTGTCCCACCCTATCTTCGTAGCTCTGAATACGTGTCTCATAAGGGATCCTCCTTACTTATTCTGATGATTATGGTAATCCTCGTGGGACTCATAGATGTTGTCAGCTGAAATGCTGTTTTTGTGGCCGCATTCCGTGCAGCGCCAAATGTAGTGGTGATCATCAAATCCGTTTTGGGTGTTCAGATATGCTCCGCAACGATCGCACCACCAATCAACATCAGGAAATCTTTCTTTCATAGTATCCTCCTTTAATGATTGTAATATCAACCTTGAATTTATTTACTACACTTCGTCAATATCGCAACCTTCAATATCTGCATCTATGTAATCTTCCCCAGCCAACTGAAGTGTTTCTTTCCCGACTTCCCAACTGTCCAACCAAGTGTCAAATTCATCCAATGCTGCTTGTTCTGTCTCAAAAACATCATCGACTTCTTCAGCACTGCCGTCAGAAAAGTGAATTGTAAGTTTGTAACCCATATTAAAACCTCCGATGATATGTATTTTGCAATTTATCCGCATAGGCATCCGAATGGGGAATGTATTATTCGCCGCCTTCATGTCCACGAATCATTCGGTTCTTCTCCAACGTTTCAATCATCGCATCCTGCTGAATAAGCCCCGCATAAAGGATCTTATCCGTAATTGATGCTTTATGAAAACTCGTGTAGGTGGCACCACCCTGCAGCTTTGCAAGGATACAGATACCCTCGACGGGAAGTGTCACCAATTCTCTCAGAGTTGCTTCCAAAAATTCTGCATACTCTTTCTGATAAATATCATCCATGTAGTGTTCCTCCTTGCAGTAATCAATGCTTTTCCCAGGCGGCATGGTGAGAATATCACCATGCCGCCAGCGCCTCAGTAGTTCGAAACAGCCCTTAAAAAATCACGTGAAACCATGTGGGGATTGTCGTCGTCCCCGATGATCTCTACCAGGGCCATATTCTCATCAGAATAGAGAATGCGGCAAATATCGCCCTTGTGAAGTGTGGTGTTCGAACTATCCGTACCAGTGGAGGTGACTGAAATTATCGGATTTGCCTGATTTACAGGGGTTTTGTGCTTGCAATGATTTACAATGCTGCAAACTCCCCCAGTAAAAATGCATCCCAATCCGAAGATTGCCAGTCCCAATCTCTCGGGGCTTCCAAACCGTTTTGCGAGAACCACCATAGTTTGATAAGAACCCAGATTGCTCATATAAGAATCCTCCTATAAATCGAACACTGGCACAAATCAAACTCTCTCAAAACCTTGACATCCGGATGATCATTATCGGCTAAGTGCCGTGGCTTCCGTTTCGCGGTTTCAACGGTTGCTTGTGCTGTGTTCTGTTTACATGAATATAATACTGGCGAATGGTAGAAAAATAAACGGCAGAAGCGGCGGGATAACACTGTTTATTGCGCGATTATGGCGGAATATGTGAATGCTATCATCCGTTCTTGTCAGATGATGCATCATCTGACCGTATTATTGTCCATTCCCGAGGAATGGTTCAAGTGTTCTTCAGGAATAAAATCACTTCTTTATGCTGTGAAATCTCAGAGCATTCATTACATAAAGATAATCCTCTCTTTCGGTGTATGGAGGGAAAGAAATCTGCTCAAAAATCAATTTATATTCTTCGTAATGCTTGATGCCGTAGTGATTCGCAAGCAATTTTTTGATTGACTCAATCATTGCGGTCACCTCAGGAGTGTCGAAAGGTTTTCCAATTGTACTGTAGTTTTCGGCAATTACATGGGCTGTTTCGTTCAGAAGCTGTTTCGCATCCCTCTTAATGTAACAAAGCGCAGCTTTTCCTTGTGGTGCTGTCACAGAAACAGGAATGTCGTTGAAGATTTCCTCTATTGCGGATCCATCTCCAATAGCAGACAGAAACATACCCAGCACGTACAAATAGCCGGGCAAGCCCAAATGTTGGCTGCCAGATTGAAAGATTCCGGTAAGCAGTTCGTGCCCTTGTTCTCCATTCAACTCCCGATCGTCCAAGGCTGCTAATTTTTCCAGATTATCATAAAGCGTTATTTCAAATGCATCTATTGATGCCTTATCAATATCAGCACTCCACACCTTTGCAAGAGAGGAATGCTCTGTCGCGAGAATCTTTCTCCCCAGCTCTTCTATTCGAATACCATTAATCCAACCCATCATTCCGTTTTTTATGCCACCATATCTCAAACTATGAATTGCCGCAATATGGCGGTCAAGCTTCAGACGTTTTTCTTCCAGTGCATGGGTCAGCTCATCCAAGGCTTTATTCACCTCATAGTCAGGAGCTTTCATAATATCGCGGATTTCGTTACGCTTAAGACCGAGTTCATAGTACATTGCAATCTGCTGCAGTCTGGCTACCGCAGCATCATCATATAGTTTATAGCCTCTATTCCCTTCGACAGAATAGTTGGAAGTACTCGTTGGCGGCACTACATTCTCATGATCGAAATAGTATAATTCTTTTCCGGTTAATCCTGTCAATTCGCGGACATCTTTGACGCTGTATAGTTTTTCCATTTGAAACACCTCCTGGGATCTATGATACACCATTCCTTAGGAATGCTACAAGTCAAATCCATCAAACGGTTTAAGGAGGGCCAAAATATAGCCCTCCCTTCCAAGCTATGCAGCCTGATTACGCCGCTTCCGGGTCCGCTCCAAAACGATGACTCCATATTCGGACTCAATGTAATGAATGGCGAACGGCAATTTCGAAATCGTCTTAACGATTCGAGGGTTGCGTTTGGCTCTGGAGTAGTCAAAGGCATCATCCAGATAAACCCCATGTTCGAAAAAAGCACAAACGCTTTTTCGATATGGCTGATGAAACAGGTAATACCTTTTTCCATCGTGACGAAGATAAAAATAGAGCTCTCCTGTCTTCGGATTGGTACAATAGATTCTAGACTTCATGTGCAAATCCTCCTGTTCACCGGCTTACATCACTTATTCAATACTTCCCGTGAAGGTATTTCTTTCTGTCAGCCATATGCCTTCCAGCCTCTGAGCTGCCATGCCTGAGTCCATCAGATATCGCTCCCAGGAAGTATTCATCCTTCTCAGCGCACAAAGATTCAAGTTGGCTGATCCTTCGGTTTTTCCTTTCCAACTCACTCTCTAAGCGAGAAATGGTCTGGCGTTCCTTATTCCCAAATAAACTCATTACAAATCCTCCGTTCAGTAATTATGATATGTATGGTGTTTCTGCTTACGGGAATATTGTACTACTGGTCATTTCTGAAATAAACGGTCAGGAACGCGGAAAATGCCCCCTATCTCTCCGAAAAGAGAGGAATAGGGGGCAAAAGCATCTTCCCATCTGCAGCTTTACACAGCCGCTTTGAGAATACCAAAAGCAATACCAACCAGCGCGACCGGGATCAGCAGCAATACACCGCCTGCCAGCAGCAAACATCCCAGCAGGGCAGGCATTGCCAACACAAACAGTACAATTGCCACTGCTTTTGTCAGGCCCCAGGTAACACGGAACGCCAGACCGAGACCTTTTATGAACAGCCACAGAAATGCAGCAACAACCAGAAGTTCAAACATCTTTATCCTCCTTTTGAGGGCTCCGTGCAACATAAGCACGAATACCGTTTTCTTGAAAATACTTCGGCATCTTCTCCTGCTTTTCCAAGAGCCTCAATGCCAGAATACGTTCCTTTACTGTCATCGTCATCCCTCCTTTGTACTTGAATTGTACCAAATAGGGATTTCAGAATACAGCACAATCACAGCAAAATAGGTCAGGATAATCCTGCGGAACGCGCGAAATAAGGCAGCGCATCCTCTGCGGATACGCTGCCACACAATTACTTATTTTTCCGGAGTTTATACTGTTCAGCATCAATCGTACCGGTAGCCAGCATTTTCTCGGCCCACAACTGCAGCGTCTCCACAGTGACAGAGATTCGCTCCAGTTCTTCCTGAATATGTATAAAATCCTCAATCTCGTCACCGGTAATCCTTCCGTCTGCGGCTATCTCGATAAGCCGATCTTTTTGCTTATGGACAGAATTCAGGGATGCCAGCATTTCAAGTACGATAGAGGAAAGCTCCTTTACCTCCACCTCAGGCACATACTCTTTCCCGATGGGGCATTCATGTGAGCAGTAGTAATTGCACAGGGAAGGCTTTTTATAGGCGCGAGCCATAGCAAGCACATCATATGGCTGTGGTGCAATCCTCTCATTTTCAATTTTTTCCACACGGTCTTCAGAAATGACCTCCAGCAGTTCACTCGCCTCTGCGCGGGTCAGCCCCAGATCCTCCCGTGCCTGAAAGTACCGGTTTTTGTTTTCTTTCGTTGATGCCTTTCCCATGAGATCTCACTCCTCAGTTTTTCTTTTCCTTCTGCAAGCGTTGATTCAGTGCCAGGAATTGTGTTGCCCTTGAGATGGAACATTTTTCCTGCGCAATTGTTGTCTACATATTAACATATATATCTTATTCTAACAATAGCCTTTTCTGTTTATGAACTGCCAACTACGGTTTTACCAGGATACTATTGCGACTATCTGGTTTGCATGGTGTCATGTCAAAAGACAGTTTCAACGTCATCTACAGGCAAAAAAGATTCTGTAAAAAAGTTGGAAAAACTCCGCTTTCCAAAACCCCTTTTTTCGGAACTAACCCCACAGCTAACCCCACGGGCTTTTTCGGGTGCTTCATTTTACCTCAAAAAGTTAGAAAAACACCGGATTTCCAATCGAAATCCGGCGTTTTTATGGTTGCGGAGGCAGGACTCGAACCTACGACCTCCGGGTTATGAGCCCGACGAGCTTCCAACTGCTCTACTCCGCGATATCCTGCTGCACTCCTTAGGTGCTTGTATATTATAGCATGGGCAGGATGCTTTGTCAACCCCTATTTTTGTGCGGAGGGGTAGTTGGCTGCAGACACCGAGATATGACAAAAGAAAGAAGTGCAGAAAAAATTGCGGATAGATGAGGAAGGCGCTTTTTCAGTATTGCGGCTTTCGGGTTATTTGCACCGCACACCATGGGGCGGGACTGATCGGTCAGCCCCTTGGATAACGCTCGTAAGGCGCTTTTCTCTGACGAAAATCTTCGCTTTCCTTCCGATACCGCGCAAGCAGCGATTCCGCATCCCAGTCGGGGCACTCAAAATCGCGGTGCCCGGCAAGCAGGGAGAGGAAAGGCTTGCCATCCTCGCGAACGGGGGGCAGGAAGTGAAAATCCTCCGGGTACATTTTCCGCAGCAGATCCAGAAGCTTTACGCCCAGGGCCACGGGCTGCAGAAGCGTTTCGTCTGTGATGTGCAGGTGAATGCCGCCGCACAGGGTGCCCTCGTGCTTGGAGGTCGTGGGGCTGAAATACACCGGTGTGGATTCCACGCCCGGACAGCCCAGAGCGTTGAAGGTTCTCGAAAAAGCCTCTGCCTTGATGAACGGCGCGCCGATGATGGCGAAGGGGTCGGCGGTTCCGCGGCCTTCGGAGCAGTTGGTTCCCTCGATCAGGCAGGTGCCGGGGTACAGCAGCGCCGTTTCGTAGCGGGGGATGTTCGGGCTGGGCATTACCCAATAATGCTCCCAGTCCCGGAAGGTCATATTCCGGGTCAGACCGGCGCAGGGAACGATGTGCAGGTCACATTTGCAGCCCAGCTCCTCGTTCATCATCACCGCCAGCTCGCCGCAGGTCAGGCCGTAGCATACCGGGATCGGGTAGCCACCCACAAAGCTGGCAGCTTCCTCCCGCAGAAGACCGCCCTCCACCCGGTCGCCCAGAGGATTGGGACGATCCAGCACCACCAGCCGCTTCCCAGCGGCAGCGCAGTCCTCCATGCAGTAGCGCAGGGAGGTGAGGAAGGTGTAATACCGGCAGCCTACGTCGGCAACGTCGTAGACCAGCGTATCGAACAGCGCCAAGGTATCGGCGGACAGACGTTTGGACTCCTTTGTATACAGACTGCGAACAGTCAGGCCGGTATCTTCGTCCACCTCGTCGGCGAACACCGCCCCGGCGGGCTTGTCGCCGCGAACACCGTGTTCCGGCGCCAGCAGGAGCCGCAGGTCGCAGCAGCGTTTCAGCGCGTCAAAAGTGGGTTCATTGCTGCTGGTACGCCCGGAAGGGCCGGTGAGCAGTGCCGTGCGCCCAATAAAGAGATGGGCATATTCCGCCACGCGGTCAGCACCAAACAAAACCATGTTTTTTCCTCCTTGATGCCCGGTAACATGCCGGGGAATAATGCTACGCCATATTGTAAATCGGAATGTGTTTCGTGTCAAGCAGATCAGGGAAGCTCTGAATAAATCGGCAAGAGCTGTGAGCGAGAGATTTTTCGGCAAATCGAGGCATCGAAAGCGGCGGAATACTTTGTGTACCCGCAAGGGGTATGCCGCATCCGTAAGCCGACTTACATCGGCAACGGCTGCGCTATATTTCCCGTTTTCGATACCGAAGAGTGGGCGGAAAAGATCCGCTCACGGCCGCAGACGATTTGTTCAGAGGTTCCCTGGAAGGCAAACGAAAGCGGTGAGCTTCCACAGGGGAAACTCACCGCGTATATGGCGGAACTCAGGATTTCAGATCGACAGCGCGGTCGAAGAGGTCTTCCACATCCTTGCCGGGGCCTTTCGAGAGAAGAGAAACCACCACAGCGGCCAGCAGACCGGCGGCGAAGCCGGGAACGATCTCGTAGATATCGGTGGAGGACAGGAAAACCAGCCAGAGGATATCCACCGCAGCGCCGACGGCAATGCCTGCCACCGTTCCGCCGAAGGTGAGCCGCTTCCAGAACAGGCTCAGCAGAATGACGGGGCCGAAGGCCGCGCCGAAGACGCCCCAGGCGTTTTCCACCAGACCCATGATGGAGCCGGAGTTGGGGTCGGAGGCGATCATCAGCGCGACAACGGCGATGACGATGACCACGATGCGTCCAGCCCAGAGCATTTCAGAGTCGGAAGCCTTCTTGCGGATGACGGGCTTATAGACATCGCTGGCAAAGGCGGAGGACGCCGCCAGAAGCTGGGAGTCGGCCGTAGACATGGCGGCGGACAGAATCGCGGACAGCAGCAGACCGGATACCAGCGCGGGGAAGATGCGGCGAACCATGGTGATGAACACGGTGGAGGAATCCTCAATTTCGCCCAGATACAGGCGGCCGGCGATGGCGGTCAGGGCGGACATGATCAGGATGATGGTTGTCCAGGAAATGCCGATCACGCTGGACTTGCGAAGTTCCTTCTCGGATTTCAGGGACATAAACCGGATGATGATGTGGGGCATACCGAAGTAGCCAAGGCCCCAGCCAAGGCCGGAAATGATGTCCTGAGGGGTGGTGAAGAAGTTGAAGAAGCCGTCGGGCAGGGCCGCGCCGGTCGCGGCACCGTCGCCTGCTTTGGCCAGCGCCAGAGCGAACAGGGGGGCGATCAGCAGCGCGGCCAGCATGATCATGCCCTGGAAGAAATCCGTCCAGCACACCGCGCTGAAGCCGCCAAGGAAGGTGTAGGCCACGATGATGAAGGCGGCGATGTACATGGCAACGGTGGGATCAATGTCCATGACCGTGTTGAACAGGGTGCCGCAGGCCTTGATGGAGGAGGCGGCGTAGATGGTGTAGGCCACAAGGAAAATGATAGCGCTGAGGATTTGCAGGGACTTATTCTTGCTCAGGAACCGGTTGGTCAGGTACTGGGGGATGGTGATGGAGTCATTGGCCGCGATGGAGAACCGGCGCAGCCGGGGCGCCATGAAGATCCAGCTCACGGCGTAGCCGATGCCAAGGCCAATGGCGATCCATGTCTGCCCCATGCCGCTTAAGTAGATGGATGCGGGAAGCCCCATGAGCACCCAGGCGCTCATGTCGGAGGCACCGGCGGACAGGGCGGACACCCACGCACCCATGTTGCGGCCGCCGAGGAAGTAATCCTTTTCACCGGCGCCTTTGGACTTGCTGAAGAAGTACAGGCCGATGGCTACCATGAATACGAAATAGGCTATGAATACGGAAAGCTCAATATAATTCACAAAAATCCCTCTCTCTTTCGATACATGAAATAAAATCATGTATCCATGCTTAATAGTGATGCATTCATTATACAAGGGTTTTCGGAATTTTGCAACGAAAACTTTCTTCCTGAGTTGTACAAAAAAACGTTGCCAAAGAAAGGAATTGGTGCTATTATACACAAGATATGATGAAATTTCCGCATGAAGAAGGGAAAAGCGGCATGAGCCTGAAAAAATATGAAGCATTTGTGCGAACGGTGGAGCTTGGCAGTCTGACGAGGGCGGCGGAAGCCATTGGCTCGACCCAGTCCCGCATCAGCCATGTCTTAAGCGCGCTGGAGGAAGAATATGGCTTCGTCCTTCTGCGCCGGAACCGGAGCGGCGTTCGGCTGACGGAGGCGGGGGAGATGGTGCTGCCCAAAATGCAGGAAATTCTTCAAAAGGATCGGGAGCTGACGGAGCTGGTGGAGGACATCCGCAGTGCCGACGCCGGAACCGTCCGGCTGGGGGCGTTTACCAGCGTGGCCGTCCACTGGCTGCCAGGGATGATCCGGACGTTCCAGAGCGCCCACCCCAAGGCCGAGCTGAAAATGTTCAACGGCGACTACCACGACATGGAGCAGTGGCTCCGGGAGGGGGAGGTCGATCTGGGCTTTGTGACCCTGCCTGCCCCCGAAGGGATGCGAACCATCCCGCTGACGCAGGACCCGCTGGTGGCGATTATGCCGAAGAACCACCGGCTGGCACAGCTGGACGAGATCCCCATTCAGGAGCTGGGAGAGGACCCATTTATCAGTCTGCTGCAAAGCTCAGCCCACGATATCCACCGGGCGCTGGACAATGCGGGGGTGCGCCCGAACATCAAATTTACCACCAAGGACGACTACGCCATTCTGGCCATGGTGGAGCAGGGGCTGGGCATTTCCATCGTTCCCCAGCTGCTCATTCAGGGACGGACCCAGAATCTGGCGGTTCGTCCGCTGAAGCCCCGGGCAAGCCGAACGATCGCCTTGGCCATCCCGGAGGGGAAGCCTCTGCCTGTGGTCGAAGCGTTTGCCCAGACGGCGGTGGCATGGGTAAACGAACAGAGCGGGAAATAACAACGTTTGTATTGGAGGATACTGAAAATGAACACGATTTCTGCACCCGAAGGGGATTCCGTTATTTCACAGATTCTGGCGGCCTACGAGCTGCCGGGTACGATTCTGGACATTGCCCGCCACGGCAAGGGGCACATCAACGATACCTTCTGCGTATCGTGCCGTACCCCAGAGGGCGGCACTGTCCAATTGATATTGCAGGGGCTGTCCCAGGCCGCGTTTCCCCATCCTGAGGAAGTGATGGAGAATTTTGTGGGCATTACGTCCTATCTGCGCAGAGAGATTCTTGCCGAGGGCGGCGACCCCTCCCGGGAGACGCTGAGCCTGGTGAAAACCAGAGACGGCGCGGATTTTGTGACCGACAACCGGGGCAGAGTGTGGCGGCTGATGCCCTTCATCGAAAATGCCGACTGCTATCAGTCGGCCACGCCGGAGCTGTTTGCGGCGTCGGGACGGGCGTTCGGGCGGTTCCAGTACATGCTCCGGGATTATCCTGCCCAGACACTTCACGAGACCATTCCCCATTTCCACGACACTGAAGTCCGCTTCGGTCAGTTTCTCGCCGCGCTGGAAGCCGATAAGCTGAACCGGGCGAAAGGGGTATCCGCGGAAATCCAATTCTTTCTGGCGCGGAAAGAAGACTGCGGCGTTGCTCTGCGGGCGCTGCGGGAAGGGAAGCTTCCCCTGCGGGTCACCCACAACGACACGAAGCTGAACAACATCCTGATCGACCGGGACACCCACGAGGGCATCTGCGTCATCGATCTGGACACCACCATGCCGGGCCTCTCCATCAACGATTTCGGCGATTCCATCCGCTTCGGCGCGAACCACTGTCTGGAGGATGAACAGGACTTGTCCAAAGTCAATTTTGACATTCAGCTATACGAGGTGTTCACCCGGAGCTTTCTGGAGGGGGCGCGGGGCAGCCTGACGCCTGCGGAGCTGGAGTATCTGCCATGGGGCGCACGGCTGATGACGCTGGAATGCGGCATCCGCTTCCTGACGGATTACTTGGACGGCGACCATTACTTCCACGTCAGCCATCCGCAGCAGAATCTGGACCGTGCCCGCACCCAGATGAAGCTGGTGAAGGACATGGAGGAGCAGTTCGACGCCATGGCGGCAGTGGTCGCAAAATATGGAAAATAAGAGTTGTTTTTTAGGATTGCATTTTTGACAGAGCACGCTATAATGTGTCCTGAAACCAGCCGTTCCCCCAATCGGTAACGGCGTCAGATGCAGATAACGCGCTTTTGCGCAGTATAAAGGAGGATACCACAATGAACATTCTGGTTACCGGCGGCGCCGGCTACATCGGCTCCCATACCTGCGTTGAACTTCTCGACAGCGGATACGATGTGACGGTCATCGACAACCTGTGCAACGCCAACCCCAAGAGCCTGAAGCGGGTGGAGGCCATTACCGGCAGGAAGGTCAAATTCTACGAGGGAGACGTCCGGGACGAGGCGCTCCTGCGGAAAATTTTCGCGGAAAATGAAATTTCCGCCGTCATCCACTTCGCGGGCCTGAAGGCCGTGGGAGAATCCGTCGCCCAGCCTTGGCGTTACTACGATAATAACCTCAATACCACGCTGGTTCTGACCAAGGTCATGACGGACGTGGGCTGCAAGAAGATCATTTTCTCGTCATCTGCTACCGTCTACTCCGGCGACAACGAGATGCCCCTGCGGGAAACCAGCCGCACCGGCAGCTGCACCAACCCCTACGGCTGGACGAAGTACATGACCGAGCAGATCCTCTCCGGCATTGCCCACGCCGACAAGGAGTGGAGCGTCGTGCTTCTGCGCTACTTCAACCCCATCGGCGCTCACGAAAGCGGCATGATCGGAGAAGACCCCCGGGGCATTCCCAACAACCTGATGCCTTACATCACTCAGGTGGCCATCGGCCGCCGGGAAAAGCTCAGCGTCTACGGAAACGACTATCCTACCCCCGACGGCACCGGCGTCCGGGACTACATCCATGTGGTCGATCTTGCCAAGGGACACGTGGCGGCGGTGAAATACGCCGTTTCCGGTCTGGGCTGCGAGGCGTTCAATCTGGGCACCGGAATCGGCTACAGCGTGCTGGACATGGTTCACGCCTTTGAGAAGGCCAATGGTGTCAAAGTTCCGTACCAGATCGTCGGCCGCCGTCCCGGCGACCTGCCAACCTGCTACGCAGACCCGGCCAAGAGCGAGCGCGTCCTTGGCTGGAAGGCGGAAAAGAATCTGGAAGACATGTGCCGTGACTCCTGGAACTGGCAGTCAAAGAATCCCATGGGGTACGGGGAATAAAAAACAGCAAAAAAACACATCGGCCGTCCATTTGGATGGCCGATGTGCTTTTATAGTTTCAGATTTCCCGTTTCTCATAAAACCGGATGGACAGCAGCCATGAGACGGCAAAGATGATCATTGCCAGAATCGGAAGCAGTGCAATGGGGAGGGAGACACCGGACAAATCCGGTGTGTCCAGAATGGCGGTGAGACCGCAGAAAATACCAACCACGCCGATGAAGACAATGCGTCCCTTCTGCGCACCGAATTTGAACAGCGGCGGCATGGTCAGCGCGGAGGACAGCAGGGAGATCATGGCAAGCACTGCCAGCTGGTCAGTCAGGTCGGCCGGATTGAACGCGCCGCTCCGGCAGAGCCGGACGACGGCGGCAACTGCGGACAGCAGGAAAATGGTACCGGCGCAGATCAGGCTCATGATGTACTTTCCTGAGACGTATTGCCGCCGGGTCACCGGGAGGGTGTCGCAGTAGGTGAGCCAGTGCTCCGCATCGTCATAGGCCAGCAGGTTCACCGGCAGGACGCTGCTGAGAATGCAGGGATAGTAGATGAAAAAGGGCGACTGCCCGTCCGAAGAAAAGACGGAAAAGATAATAAACGCCAGCAAAAACAGGGGCATCAGCCGGCAGTAACTCCAAAGCAGGTAAAAATCCTTCCGAATCAAACCCTTCATTTCAGTGTTCCTCCTTTGCCATGAAAATGAACAGCTGCTCAATGTCTACCGGGCTGAACGTGGGATTTCCGGGGACGCCCGACCGCTTCACCAGAAGCTCGCAGCCGAGGGGTGACACCCGCTTGCCGACGATGGCGTAAGCGGGAATGGCCGCCGCGTCCTGAGCGGTGCAGTGAAGAACCCCGTATTCCTCCTTCAGCCGGTCTTTTTCTTCGCAGAGGATCAGCCTGCCTTTGTGCAGGAAGGCGATGTAGTCGCAGATCTTTTCCAGGTCGCTGACAATGTGGGAGGAGATCAGAATGGCGTGATTCTCGTCCCGGGTGAATTCGTTGAAAATGTCCATGACCTCGTCCCGGACGACCGGGTCAAGGCCGCTGGTGGCCTCGTCCAGAATCAGAAGCCGGGGGTGGTGGGACAGGGCGACGGCAATGCCAAGCTTCATTTTCATGCCCCGGGAAAAATCTTTGAATTTCTTATCCGCGGGAACGGCCAGCCGGGTCAGATAGTCGGAAAAGACCGCTTCGTCCCAGCTGCGGTAAATGCCCTGCATGATCTTGCCTACCTGCCGGGTGGTGAGACAGGCGGAGATGCCCACCTCGTCCAGCACCACGCCGATCTCTTCCTTGGACAGACACAGGTTCTCCCGGTTGTCCCGGCCCAAAATGGTGACGGTGCCGCCGTCCCGGGAAATGGTGTTGAGAATCAGCTTGATGGTGGTGCTTTTTCCCGCACCGTTTTCGCCCACAAGCCCCATAATGCAGCCCCAGGGCAGGGTCAGGTTCAGATGATTCAGGGAAAAACCGGTGTAGTGCTTGGTTAAATCCCGTATTTCCAATGCGTTCATGTTCAATCCTCCATGGCAAATTTGACCATATCCAGAACTTCCTGCTCACTCAGGCCGACGGACTGGGAAAGGCGGACGATCTGGTCAATGTGATTTTCGATGTTTTTCAGGGTCTCCTCCCGGAGCAGCTCCACATTTTTGGGAGCCACGAAGCAGCCCTTGGCGGCGATGGTGTAGATGAATCCCTCTTTTTCCAGCTCGTCGTAGGCGCGCTTGGTGGTGATGACGCTGATGCGCAGATCCTTGGCGAGATTCCGGATGGAGGGCAGGGCTTCGTGCTCCTGAAACTCGCCGCTGATGATCTGTGCTTTGATCTGGGAGTAGATCTGGTCGTAAATGGGAAGGCTGCTTTTGTTGTCGATCAATACGGTCACTTTGGCACCTCACTTCTGTTACAACTGTATATGTGCAGTATATACAGATATAACAGATTTGTCAAGTACTTGGGCAAAAAATATCCCAGCCTGAAAGGCTGGGATATTATGAAATTACAGAACTTTGGACAGAAAATCCTGCAAGCGGGGATTCTGGGGATTGCCGAAAAGCTGGGCAGGGGAGCCCTGTTCCAGAACCTTTCCGTCGTCCATGAACAGCACCCGGTTGCCGACCTCACGGGCAAAGCCCATCTCGTGGGTGACGACCACCATGGTCATGCCGGTCTCTGCCAGCTCCTTCATGACGGCCAGAACCTCGCCGACCATTTCCGGGTCGAGAGCGGAGGTGGGTTCGTCAAAAAGCATGACCTTGGGGTTCATGGCCAGCGCCCGGACGATGGCAATTCTCTGCTTCTGGCCGCCGGAGAGCTGATTGGGATAGGCGTCCGCCTTTTCTTCCAGACTGACCCGGCGCAGCAGCTGGGTGGCCTTGTCGTCCGCTTCCGCCTGCGTCATCAGACCGGTGCGCACGGGGGCGAGGGTGATGTTCTTGCGGATGGTCATGTTGGGGAAGAGGTTGAAGTGCTGGAACACCATGCCCATTTTCCGACGGACCACGTCGATGTCCGTCTTGGGGTCGGTGATGACCTCGCCGTCAAAGGTGATGGTGCCGGAGGTGGGTTCTTCCAGCAGGTTCAGACTGCGCAGGAACGTGGACTTGCCGGAGCCGGAGGGGCCGATGATGACCATTTTGTCCCCGGGGTAAATGTGTTCGGAAATGTCCTTGAGAACCAGATGGTCGCCGAAGGATTTGCTCAGATGCTTAACGTCTATCACTTTGACGCAGCCTCCTTTCCAGTAAACTTTGCAGCCAGCTGAATACCATGACCAGCAGCAGATAGATACAGGCGATGCCGATGAGGGGGAACATCTGCTCGTAGGTTCGGCCGTAGATGGCCTGAGCGGCGTAGACCATTTCCTTGCCGCCGATGACGGTGATGAGGGAGGTGTCCTTCAGCAGCATGATGAACTCGTTGCCGAGGGCGGGGAGAATGGCCTTGAATGCCTGCGGAATGACGATCAGACGCATGGTGTCGATGTAGCCGAGGCCAAGGCTCCGCCCGGCTTCGGACTGGCCGGGGTCAAGGGACATGAGACCGCCCCGGATGATCTCGGAGACGTAAGCGCCGGAATTGATGCCCAGCGTCAGCGCACCCACCATGGTGTAGTTCCGGGAGAAGGAGAAGATAACGAAGCCCATGATCAGCAGCTGCACCATCATGGGCGTGCCGCGGATGACGGTGACGTATACCTTGCAGATGCCGTTGAACAGGCCGAGAATGGGGTTCTTGTGCCCTGTCCGCTGCTGGTCGTGGGCGGTCCGGATCACGGCCACCACAATGCCGAGGAGAATGCCCAGTGTCAGCGCCATGGCTGTGACCAGCAGGGTGGTGCCGACGCCGTTCAGGTACTGCTTCCAGCGGCTTCCTTCGATAAATGCCTGATAGAATTTGACGTAGAATTCCTGCCAGAAGGATGCGGTGCCGTCCCGCATCAGGGGTTTCCAAAGTTCGTAAAGTTCCACAGCTTCACCTTCTCATTTAATATTGCGCAGTATCGTGTTATACGCAGAAAATCGGCCTTCCCAGCGCGAAGGTCGGTTTTCCGGGTACAACCGTGCCAAGGGCGGCTTGAGCCGCCCCTGGCTGAGCGATTGGATTATTCAGCGGAGATGTACTTGTCAACGATGGACTGGACGGTGCCGTCGGCGGTCAGCTCGGCCAGCGCCTGGTTGATGGCGTCGAGCAATGCGGTGTTGTCCTTGTTCACGCCGATGGCGTAGCTCTCGGTGACGTACTCGGTGTCCAGAATGGTCAGACCGGCGTTGGCGGCAACAAAAGCCTCAGCAGGAGCGGAGTCGATGACCACGCAGTCAACCTGACCGTTGATCAGAGCCTGCACGGCGGAGGCACCGTTGTCATAGGCGGTGACATGATCGTCGCCGTAATCATCGGAGGTGTAAATGTAACCGGTGGTACCACGCTGGGTGCCGATCATCTTCTCGCCCAGATTGTCCAGAGTCACATCGGAGCCTTCCTTGACGATGACCACCTGCACGCCGGTGGCGTAGCTGTCGGAGAAGTTCATGACCAGCTGCCGGTCTTCGGTGACGGTGACACCGGCCATGACGATGTCGGACTTGTTCTGCTGAACGGCCAGCAGAGCAGCGTCGAAGTCCATATCGTCCACGACCAGCTCCAGACCCAGCTTCTCGGCGATCGCGCCGGCGACCTCAACATCGATGCCCTCGTAGCTGCCGTCATCGGCGACCATCTCATAGGGAGGGAAGGCGGCGTTGGTGGACATAATCAGCTTGCCGGACTCGACGGTCTTCAGTTCGGCAGCGGCGGTCTCGGCAGCTGTGGTCGCAGCGGCCGTGGTCTCAGCGGCGGTGGCGGCGGGAGCCTCGGTGGCTGTGGTGGTCTCGGTGGTGTTGCTGCTGCCGCAGCCGGCGAACATGGACATGACCATCAGAACGGTCAGCGCAAGTGCAAATACCTTTTTCATAATTTTACTCTCCTTTTCATTTTTGACCTCCCGTAGCTGGGAGGTGATTGATGAGTGCATTATAGCGCGTATTTTATTCATCGTCAATAGGATGAATATACAACAATAAAGAGAAAATAAGGCCGTATGTAATATAAATACTACAAAAACCCGCAAGTTTAACATGTATATGTGAATATTCAGGGAATTCATCCTAAATTATTCCAGCGATTGAGTGCATATTATTCATCATAGATGAATATACAGCCATGCAAAGCCGCTGGTTGACGGAGAGGACAGCATCTGGTATAATTTTATGGAAAACATAATCGGGAGGACGCCCTATGAAAACCACCGTGAAGGAACTGGACTACGAAAAAGTCATGGCGCTGCCCCAGTATCCCCATCTGCACCCCATCCGGCCCGGCATTTTCTGGCGCACCCTTGTGCGGGGGCTGTCCATTCTGGGACTGGCCGGAACCCACTTCCATTACACAAGCGAGGGAATGGAGAAGGTCGGTAAGAACGAGCCGTGCCTGATTCTCATGAACCATTCCTGCTTTCTGGATTTGCAGATCGCAAGCGCCATTCTGTACCCCCGACCCTACAATATTATCTGTACATCCGACGGCTTCGTGGGCATGGGCGGCCTGATGGCATGGGCGATGCGCACCATCGGCTGCGTACCCACCCGGAAATTCGTCACCGACCTGACGCTGGTGCAGGATATGGTCTACTGCCTGAAAGACCTGAAAAGCAGCGTTCTCATGTACCCGGAGGCCAGCTATTCCTTCGATGGCACCTGCACGGTGCTGCCCCGGAAAATGGGCGTGCTGCTGAAAAAGCTGGACGTGCCTGTGGTGATGATCGAGACTTTCGGCGCCTTCAGCCGCAACCCGTTGTACAATGAATTGCAGGTGCGCAAGAGCGTTCCCGTTTCGGCGAAGGTGCGCCTGCTGTACAGCCGGGAGGATCTGAAGGAGAAATCCGTCAAGGAGCTGTCCGACGGGCTGGACAAAGCCTTCTCTTTCGACCAGTTCCGCTGGCAGAGGGAAAACGGCATTCAGATCACCGACGGTTTCCGGGCGAACGGTCTGGAGCGTATTCTGTATAAATGTCCCCATTGCGGCACGGAGGGGGAGATGACGGGCAAAGGCACCGGCCTGACCTGCCGCCATTGCGGCAAGCACTGGGAATTGACCCCCATCGGCGACCTTGCGGCGTCGGAGGGGGAGACGGAGTTTTCCCACGTCCCCGACTGGTATCGCTGGGAGCGGGAGCAGGTGCGCCGGGAGCTTGAGGACGGAACATACAAGCTGGACATCGACGTGGACATAGCCATGATGGTGGATTTCAAGGCCATTTATAAGGTAGGGCAGGGGCATCTGACCCACGACCGGGAGGGCTTCACCCTCACGGGCTGCGGCGGGAAGCTCCGCTACACACAGAAGCCCACAGCTTCCTATGGCCTGTACGCCGACTACTACTGGTACGAGATCGCGGACACCATCTGCATCGGCGACAACCGGTGCCTGTATTACTGCTTCCCCAAGGAAGGCTACCCGGTGGCGAAGACCCGTCTGGCGGCGGAGGAGCTGTACAAGCTCTGCAAGACCCGGGCGCTGGCAAAATAAGCATGAAGGCAACACCGCACAATTGCGTCTGCGAGTCTCAGCCGTCTTTTTGCTCCACTTCCGCAGTTCCGAAAATGGGAAATACATACAGTATTCCTCCATTTTCGGAACTTTGAATTGGAACAAAAATCCTGCCTGAGACTTCTTGACGAATTGTGCGGTGCTGCCTGAAAAATCCCCGACTTTGGTTGACCAGACCAAGTCGGGGATTTTCAGAGAAAAAGAGAGGTAAGAAAATGAAAAAGAAAATTATCATTGAGTACATTCTCATTATATCCGGGGGCTATTAAAAAAATAAGTGCGCAAATATTAAATAAGTATTAAGCACGTAAAAATAGGGATGGCATTTTTGTGCAGAATGCCAAATGTGAATTTTTTGTAGCTTGTGGGATGCAACCCTTGACATTTTTTCAAATTGGGGTATAGTAAAGACAAATGAATTAGCACTCGCATAGATAGAGTGCTAAAGCGAAAGGAAGGTAAAGTAGATGAACTTCAATAACTATACCCAGAAATCGATTGAGGCCGTCCAGAGCGCGCAGCAGCTGGCGGTTCAGAATTCTCATCAGCAGATGGAGCAGGTGCATCTGCTTCTGGCATTGCTGCGGCAGGAGGGCGGTCTGACCCCTCAGCTGCTGAAAAAGATGGACGTTACGGTGGAAAGTCTGGAAGCGGCGGCGGAAGCCGAGCTGCGGAAGATTCCCGGCGTGCGGACAAGTCAGGCAATGGACAGCTTTTATGTCAGCGCTGACGTGCAGGCCGCATTCAATGCGGCGGAGCAGCAGGCGCAGACCATGAAGGATGAATATGTGTCCGTGGAGCATCTGTTCCTTGGACTTCTGGAAACTGCCCGGGGCGGCGTGAAGGAGCTGTTCAAGACCTACCAGATCACGAGGGAACGTGTCCTGAAAGCCCTGCAGGAAGTCCGGGGCAATCAGCGTGTCACCACCGACAACCCGGAGGGAACCTACGACGCGCTGGAAAAGTACGGCACCGATCTGGTCAAGCGGGCAAGAGAGCAGAAGATGGATCCGGTGATCGGCCGGGATGAGGAAATCCGGAACGTTATCCGCATTCTGTCCCGGAAGACGAAGAACAACCCTGTCCTGATCGGCGAACCCGGCGTGGGCAAAACCGCCATTGCCGAGGGACTTGCCCAGCGAATCGTGAAGAAGGATGTCCCCAAGCAGTTGCAGGATAAGACCATTTTCTCCCTGGACATGGGCGCGCTGATCGCAGGCGCAAAGTACCGGGGCGAATTTGAGGAACGGCTGAAGGCAGTATTGAACGAAGTGAAGAAGTCCGAGGGCAAGATCATCCTGTTCATCGATGAACTGCACACCATTGTGGGCGCAGGAAAGACCGAGGGCAGCATGGACGCGGGCAACCTGCTGAAGCCCATGCTGGCTCGGGGCGAGCTGCACTGCATCGGTGCGACGACGCTGGACGAGTACCGCCAGTATATTGAAAAGGACGCCGCTCTGGAGCGCCGGTTCCAGCCGGTGCAGGTGGATGAACCCACGGTGGAGGATACCATCGCAATTCTGCGTGGCTTGAAGGAGCGGTACGAGGTGTTCCACGGCGTGAAGATCGCGGACTCCGCCATCATTGCCGCCGCAACGCTGTCCCATCGGTATATCACCGACCGGTTCCTGCCCGACAAGGCCATCGACCTGATCGATGAAGCCTGCGCCCAGATCCGGACGGAGATGGACTCCATGCCCACGGAGCTGGACGCGGTGTCCCGGAAGATCATCCAGATGGAGATCGAGGAGGCCGCTCTGAAGAAGGAGGAGGACGAGCTGTCCAAGGCACGTCTTGCCGAGCTGCAAAAGGAGCTGGCGGAGGAACGGGATTCCTTCAACGCCATGAAGGCGCAGTGGGAAAACGAGAAGAACGCCATTGGCCGGGTGCAGCAGCTGCGGGAGAAGATTGAGGACTTGAACCGTCAGATCGAAGCCGCCGAGCAGAGCTACGACCTGGAAAAGGCGGCGGAGCTGAAATATGGCCGCCTGCCGGAAGCCAAGAAGCAGCTGGAAGAGGAAGAGCGCCGTGCCCAGTCCGCGAAAGACAGCAATATCCTTCGGGATAGAGTCACCGACGAGGAAATCGCCAAGATCGTGGAGCGCTGGACGGGCATCCCCGTTTCCCGGCTGGTGCAGGGAGAGCGGGAGAAGCTGCTGACCCTGGACGAGACCCTCCACAAGCGGGTGGTCGGTCAGGACGAAGCGGTTCAGGCCGTCACGGAAGCCATTCAGCGCAGCCGCGCGGGCATTCAGGACCCCAACCGCCCCATCGGCTCGTTCCTGTTCCTCGGCCCCACGGGCGTGGGCAAGACCGAGCTTGCCAAGGCGCTGGCGCAGGCGCTGTTTGACGACGAGAACAACATGGTGCGTATCGATATGTCCGAATACATGGAGAAATACTCCGTGTCCCGTCTGATCGGCGCGCCTCCCGGATACGTGGGCTATGAAGAAGGCGGCCAGCTGACCGAAGCGGTACGCCGCAAGCCCTACTCCGTCGTCCTGTTCGACGAGGTGGAGAAGGCGCATCCCGACGTGTTCAACGTCCTGCTGCAAGTGCTGGACGATGGTCGGATTACCGATTCTCAGGGCAGAACCGTGGACTTCAAGAACACCATTCTGATCCTGACCTCCAACCTCGGCTCTGAGTATATCCTGAACGGCATCAATGCCGACGGCACCATTGAGGAAAGCGCAAAGGAACAGGTTCGCGCGCTGCTGCGCCGCACCTTCCGGCCGGAATTCCTCAACCGTCTGGACGAGATCGTGTTCTACAAGCCCCTGACCAAGGAGAATGTGACCAAGATCATCGACCTGCAGATCGCCAAGCTCAACGACCGTCTGGCTGACCAGCAGATCCTCTGTGAGCTGACGCCTGCGGCCAAGGCCGCCATTGTGGACGCGGCCTATGACCCGCAGTACGGCGCCCGTCCCCTGCGCCGCTATGTGCAGCATACGGTGGAGACTATGCTCAGCAAGCGTCTGCTTCGGGGCGACGTTACCCCGGGTCAGACCGTCACCGTGGACGCCGAAAACGGCGAACTGGTGATGAAGTAATCGCCCAAAAACAAATGCCCTGTCCGCTGAAAAGCGGACAGGGCGTTTTGCGTTTATTCCAGTTCCGTGCGGAGGGTGAGGGCTTCCGGCAGGTGGAAAATTTCCTTTTTCAGGAACTGGGGATAGAAATATTCCCGTTCCAGCCGTTCAAAGGGGAGCCATTCAAATTTGTGGGTGTGGTGCCGTTCCAACAGGGTAAACTTTTCACCTTTGGACAGCAAGTTCGTGTGGGAAATGTCCATCAGGAAGTACAGGCACAGCTCGTGGTAGTGCAGGCCGTCCACATCCTCCGTGAAAAATGCCTGATTCAGCCACAGGGGACGGATGATTTCCAAGGTGATCTCCAGTTCCTCCTGAACCTCCCGCACCACGGCGGCTTCCGCCGTTTCCCCCATCTGCACCCTCCCGCCGGGGAGGTAATAGTAGGGGGAGCGCTCGTCGTGCATGGCAAGAAGTTTGCCCTCCGAAATGATGACGGCGCAGACACGGTAATTGAACTTTTCCTTGCCGGAGACAAAAGAAAGGTCTATGCCGCTCATACGTACTGCTGGGTGTTCACATCCACCACGCCCCGGGTCGTCAGGCGCAGGGTGGGGATAACGGGCAGGCTCATGAAGGACAGCGTCATGAACGGGTCGATGTCCGTGCCGACGCCCAGAGTGTGGGCGGCCTTCTTGGCGTCCTCCAGAAGGGTGTTGACCTCCCGCAGGGGCTTGCCGCTGATGATGCCGGCAATTTCCAGAGGAAGCTCGGCCAGCACATGCCCGTTCTCCACGACCACGATGCCGCCTCGGTTCCGGGCAATGCGGTTGACGGCGAAGGCCATGTCCTCGTCATTTGTGCCGACGCAGATGATGTTGTGGCTGTCGTGGGCGACGGAGGTGGCCACCGCGCCGGATTTCAGACCGTAGCCCTTGAGGTAGCCGATGCCGATGTGGCGGGTATTTTTATGCCGCTCTACAACGGCCATTTTCAGAATGTCCTTGGATACGTCCACACCGGCGGCGTAGCCCGCGTCCTCGGTGATGATCTGCCCCGGCACCATGCCGATGACGCCCCGCAGACGGGTATTGGCAAAGTCCGCGGGAGAAAGCACCGGCAGGTGGAAGGTGTCGTGGGCGCGCTTGTTCAGGTGTTCCGGGATCTCGGGCAGGGGGAAGTCCTCCACAATGCCGTCGTGGTAGACCCGCTTGCCCCGCTTGTACACCGTCACCACGTGGAAGTCCTTCAAATCCTCCACGATGGCGAAGTCCGCAAGATATCCGGGGGCGATGGCGCCCCGGTTATTCAGCAGGAAGTACCGGGCGGCGTGGAGACAGGCCACCTGCACGGTCATGATGGGGTCGGCACCCATGGCGACAGCTTCCCGGCAGATGTAATCGATGTGACCCTTTTCCAGCAGATCGCTGGGGTGCTTGTCGTCGGTGCAGAACATGCAGCGGCTGAAATATTTCTGGGACTTGATCAGGGGCATCAGAGCCTCCAGATTCCGGGCGGCGGTGCCCTCCCGGATCATGATGAACTGACCCAGCTTCAGCTTCTTCATGGCGTCGTCAATGTCCGCGCACTCGTGGTCGGAGTAGACACCGGCGGCAATGTAGGCGTTCAGGTCGGTGCCGGAAAGACCGGGGGCGTGGCCGTCGATCTTCTTGTGGTGCGCCTGAGACGCAATGATCTTGGCAACGGTGGGGGAGTCGGCGGAGATCACGCCGGGGAAATTCATCATTTCCGCAAGACCCAGCACCCGGGGGTGGTCGAAAAAGCTGTCGATATCCCGGTAGTCCAGATTCGCGCCGCTTTCGTCCAGCGCTGACGCCGGGACGCAGGAGGGAATCATAAACTGGGTGTCCACCGGCAGCCCTTCCGTGGCGCAGAGCATATAGTCGATGCCGTCGGTGCCCATGACGTTGGTGATCTCATGGGGGTCGGTGATGACGGTGGTGGTGCCGTGGGGGATGACTGCCCGGGCAAATTCCGCGGGGGAAACCAGACTGGATTCCAGATGGATGTGGGCGTCGATGAAGCCGGGGCAGACGATCTTGCCGGTCATGTCCACTTCGTCCCGGCCTTCGTAGCTGCCGAGGCCCACGATCAGACCCTCCGCCACGGCAATGTCGCCGGTGTCCAGCTCCCCGGAAAACACGTTGACATAGGTGGCGTTTTTCAGAACCAGATCGGCTTTCTCCCGCCCGGCGGCGACATCAATGATGTGCAGCTTTTTTAGAAGCTTGCGGTTGATCTTTCCCGACCAGCTTTCTGTATAACTCATAAACTCTGCCCCTTTCAAATTTTTTTGACCAGTATAACACAGACGGGAGAAAATGTAAATTGCCTATTTTGCGGCGGCTGGGATGAATTGAGACTTGCAAAAGAATGTAAAGTTGCTATAATAGAGAAAACGTATGATGGCGGGGTGTGCCTGCCGGAAAGGAGCGCAAATATGTCTCTGCGGGGAAAGCTGGTGGTCTTCTGGATGAAGCACCGACCCAGGCACATTGCTACCACGCAGATGGTTGCACTGATGTTTGCCGCAATCATTCTCCTGGGGGCGCTGCTGCTGACTCTGCCCGCCGCGTCCCGGGACGGGGTGTCCTGCGGGCTGCGACCAGCGCTGTTTACGGCCACCTCCGCCACCTGCGTGACGGGACTGGTGCTGTACGATACCTGGAGCCAGTGGAGCGGCTTCGGGCAGGTCGTGATTCTGTGCCTGATTCAGATTGGCGGATTGGGCTTCATGTCCGTGGCGACACTGCTGATTTTTCTGCTGCGCAGGAAGATCGGCCTTCAGCAGCGGCTGATGATCGCCCAGTCCCTGAGCGTGAACGATATCAAGGGCGTGGTGCGGCTGCAAAAGCTGGTGCTTACCGGAAGCTTTTCCGTGGAGGCAGTGGGGGCGATTATTCTGACCCTTCGGTTCTGGCCGGAGTATGGGTTTACAAGAGCGCTGCGCTGGGGCATTTTTCACTCTGTTTCCGCGTTCTGCAATGCGGGCTTTGACATTTTCGGCGCCATTGCCCCGGGGCAGAGCCTGATAGAATTTAACGCAGACCCCGTTGTGCTTCTGACGCTGTCGGCGCTGATCATCATCGGCGGCCTGGGCTTTCTGGTGTGGGAGAACATTGCCCGGAAGCGCTCCTTGCGCAAGTTCAGCGTGTACACCAAGCTGGTACTGCTGATCACGGCGGCGCTGCTTGCCGTCGGCTGGGCGGGAACCTGTCTGCTGGAATGGAACAACCCGGAGACGCTGGGCGGCATGACTGTGGGCGAAAAGCTGCTCAACGGCTTTTTCCAGTCCGCGACACTGCGCACCGCGGGGTTTGCGGCGATTGATCAGGCAAAGCTTACGGAAAGCGGCAAGGCCTTTTCCAGCGTGCTGATGTTCATCGGCGGCTCCTCCGGCTCCACCGCCGGCGGCATCAAGACCGTGACGTTTCTGGTGCTGGTGCTGACCATCTGGGCGAGAGCCAGAGGGAAAAGCACGGTCTGCGCCTTCAAGCGGACGATCCCCGACGAGCAGACCCAGAACGCCATGATCATTGCCTTTATTGTGCTGGCACTGGCCGTTTTCGGCGGCATTTTCATCAGCGCCACGTCGCCCATGGGATTTACGGACGCCGTGTATGAGGCGGTTTCGGCGTTGGCGACCGTGGGATTAAGCGCGGGCGGTACGGCTTCCTTAAGTATCCCGGCGCAGATTCTGATCATTATTTATATGTATTTCGGACGGGTCGGCGTACTGACCATCAGCCTGGGCTTCCTGGCGGGAAACCGGGCGGAGGAGCGGTTCCGCTATGCGGAAACCAATTTGCTGATCGGATAAGGAGAGAATTATGAAGTCTTACATTGTCATCGGTCTCGGCCGTTTCGGCGGCTCTCTGGCGCGGCAGCTGTGCACGTTGGGGGCGGAGGTGCTGGCCATGGACGTGCACAACGACCTTGTGCAGCAGCTTGCCAACGACGTCACCCACGCGGTGGTGGGCGACGCCCGGGACAAGGAAGTCCTGCGGGCGCTGGGCGTGCGGAATTTTGACTGCGCGGTCATTGCCATCGGCGACGATCTTGCGGCCTCCGTGCTGATCACCATGAACTTAAAGGAACTGGGCGCGCCCTACATCGTCTGCAAAGCCCACGACGAGACCCACCGGCTGGTTCTGGAAAAGCTGGGTGCCGACCGGGTGGTCATTCCGGAGCAGGAACACGCCCAGCGGCTGGCGAGAAGCATGTACTCCCACAATGTGCTGGATTACATCGAGCTTTCCGAGGACTACGGAATTCTGGAAGTTCCCGCCCCCAAGAGCTGGATCGGCAAGTGCATCAATGAGCTGAACGTCCGGGCGAAGCTGGGCGTGAACATCATCGCCGTGGAAAACGGGGACAAGACCAACGTTTCCCCCGCCGCGGATTACCGGATTCAGGAGGGGGACGTGATGGTGGTTCTGGGGGACAATTACGCCCTTAGCAGGGTGCAGAAGCTGTGACGGAGCAGAGGATCACCTCCCGGAAAAATCCCCTGTTGCAGCAGGTGAAAAAGCTGCTTTCTTCCCGGAAGGCCAGGGAGGAAGCGGGGCTGTTCGCTGCCGACGGGGTCAAGCTTCTGGCGGAGGCCGTCCGCTGGTATCCGGGACTGGACACGGTGATCTTATCCGACGGCGTTCATGCGGACGTGCCGGAATCGGTGCGGCTTTTCCGTGTGCCGGAGGACGTGATGGCCTCCATCTCCCCCATGGAAAGCCCGCAGGGGGCGTTGTTCCTGTGCCGCCTGCCGGAAAAGAAGACATATGCGCCGACACCCGGCTGCCTGCTGCTGGACGGCATTCAGGACCCGGGAAACCTTGGAACCATTCTGCGCACGGCGGACGCGCTGGACATTCCTGTGACGCTGCTGGAAGGCTGCGCCGACCCCTACAGCCCCAAGACGGTACGCGCCAGCATGGGCGCGGTGTTCCGCACCCAGCCGGTGAAAGCGGACTGGGCGGAGGTAAGGGCCGCCTGCGGGGTTGCCGGAATTCCTGTGGCTGTGACGGCACTAAGCCAGCGGGCGAAGGATTTGCGGAATGCCGACCTTCGCGGCATGGCGGTGGTCATTGGCAGCGAAGGGCAGGGCGTACGCCGGGAAATTCTGGAAAGCGCCGACGGGGAGCTTATCATCCCCATGAATAAGCGCTGTGAGTCCCTGAACGCGGCGGTGGCGGCGGCCATCGTCATGTGGCAGATGAAACAGTAGATATAGTGTATAGAGAGAAACAGGTGAGAAAATGCTGGTACACTGGATATGGTTCGCCCATCGCCCCGGGCTGAACGACCGGGACAAAATGGCACTGTTGCAGCATTTTCGGGATCCTGAGGACATTTACTTCGCCGACGACGGGGCGTTTGACGCCATCGGTCTCAGCGAGGACGCAAAGACTGCCCTTCGGGAGAAAAATCTGACCTCCGCGGAGGAAATTCTGGAAGCCTGTGACCGGGAAAAGCTCCACATCCTGACCTGTCAGGATGCGGCTTATCCCGCACGGCTCAAAAACATTGCCGACCCGCCCAATGTTCTCTATTACAAGGGGCGGCTGCCGGATTTTGACGGAAGCCCGGTGATCGGCGTGGTCGGCACCCGGAAGGCGTCGGCCTACGGCCTGACCACCGCCAAACGCATGGGCTATCAGATTGCCCGCTGCGGCGGCATTGTGGTATCCGGAATGGCCTACGGCATCGACGGCATGGCCATGTCCGGAGCGCTGACCGCAGGCGCGCCTGCGGTGGGTGTGCTGGGCTGCGGCGCGGATATCGTCTATCCCGTTTCCAACCGGGCGCTGTTCCGGGACACGGAGGAATACGGCTGCATCCTCAGCGAGTTTGCGCCGGGGACGCCGCCGGCAAAATGGACGTTTCCCAAGCGGAACCGGATTATCAGCGGCCTGAGCTGCGGGGTGCTGGTGGTGGAAGCGCCGGAGAAAAGCGGCGCGCTGATCACCGCCCGCTTAGCCGCCGAGCAGGGGCGGGACGTGTTCGCGGTGCCGGGAAACATCGACCAGCCGTCCTTTGTGGGGAGCAACCGGCTTCTGCGGGACGGGGCGATCATGGTTTCCTCCGGCTGGGACGTTCTGAGCGAATACGAAGCCCTCTTTCCGGATAAGATTCGGAAGGAAGACGCGCCCGCCCACCAGACGGCCTATCCGGACGAGGTGCGCAAGGCCGCAGAAGCGGAAAAACCGCTGCTGAAAGTGGCGCAGAAACTGCGTCTTCCCCGGAAAAATGAGAATCTTAAAAAAGATTTAGCCCATCAGGGCATTGACAAGACGCCTTGCGCGCCTTATAGTGACGTAGGCTCGGTCAGGCCGAAGCTGTCGCCGGAGGAGCAGACCATTGTGGACGCCTTAAGCGGCGGGCAGCGGCTGGTGGACGATGTGATCGCCGAAACCGGCCTGTCCACCGGAAAGCTGCTGTCCAGCCTGACCATGCTGGAACTGAAGGGCATAATCAGGCGCCTGCCGGGCAAGCGCATTGTTTTGAGCGGGAAATAGAGAGACGTAACCGCTGAATCTGAAGTAACGAAACGGAGAATTTTCATTCATGGGCAAACCTGAAAATCTGGTGATTGTGGAGTCCCCCTCCAAGGCAAAGACCATTGGCAAATATTTAGGAGACGATTACGTTGTCAAGGCCAGCATGGGGCATCTCCGGGACCTGCCGAAAAGCACGATGGGCGTGGATTTGGAGCATGATTTTACCCCCCATTATATCCCTGTCCGGGGCAAGGAATCCCTGATCAAGGAACTGAAAACCGATGCGGAAAAGGCGAAAACCGTGTACCTTGCAACCGACCCTGACCGGGAGGGCGAGGCTATTTCCTGGCATTTGAAAGAGCTGCTGAACCTCCCCGACGGGAAGGCGCAGCGTGTGACCTTTAATGAGATCACCCAGAAGGTGGTCAAGGAGTCCATCCGCCACCCCCGGGATATCGACTATGATCTGGTTGACGCCCAGCAGGCGCGGCGTATTCTGGACAGGATCGTGGGCTATGAGCTTTCCCCGCTGCTGTGGAAGAAGATACGGCGGGGTCTGTCCGCAGGCCGCGTTCAGTCCGTCGCCACCCGGCTGGTGGTTGACCGGGAAAACGAAATTCGCGCGTTCCAGCCCAAGGAATACTGGACGCTGGACGTGACATTGAACCGTATGGGCAAGCCCGGCGCCTTTGTCGCCCACTACTGGGGCGAGGAAAAGAAGCGGGAGCTGGAGAATGAGGCTGATACCCTTGCCGTGATCGGTGACATCGACGGGAAGGAATTCGACGTTACCAACGTCAAAAAAGCGGAGAAAAAGCGTTATTCCGCCCCGCCCTTCACCACCTCCACTTTGCAGCAGGAGGCATCCCGGAAGCTGGGCTTCACGCCGAAAAAGACCATGATGGTCGCCCAGCAGCTGTATGAAGGCGTGGACGTGGCAGGGGAAGGTACCACCGGTTTAATTACCTACATGCGTACCGACTCTCTGCGGCTTTCCGACGAGGCCATGGACGCTGCCGCCGGGTTTATCCGCAGCCGCTACGGAAATGAGTATTATTACGGCCAGCACCATGTGTTCAAGACCAAGGCAGGGGCGCAGGACGCCCACGAAGCCATCCGGCCGTCCCATGTGGAACTGGAGCCGGAACGGGTGCGTACCAGCCTGACCCCCGATCAGTATAAGCTCTACAAGCTGATCTGGAGCCGCTTCCTCGCGACGCAGATGGCCTGCGCCGTTTATGACACCGTGTCCATCGACACGATGTGCGCCGGGCATGTGTTCCGCGCCAGCCACCAGAGCCTGCGCTTCGCCGGTTTCATTGCCGTTTACGAAGAAGGACGGGATGATGAGCAGGAGGCCGTCGGCTCTCCGCTGCCGGATCTGGCGGTGGGGGAGAAGACGCTCCCCTCCAACATCCAGAAGGAGCAGCATTTCACCCAGCCCCCCGCCCGGTATACCGAGGCGACGCTGGTCAAGGCCATGGAGGAAAAGGGCGTCGGACGTCCTTCCACCTACGCTGCCACCGTGTCCACCATTGAAGACCGGGAGTACGTGGTCAAGCAGGACAAGCGCCTTGCCCCCACGCCCCTGGGCGAGATCGTCACCGGGCTGATGGTGGAGCGATTCACCGATATCATCGATGTGGAGTTTACCGCCAATATGGAGTCCCGTCTGGACGATGTGGAGACGGGCAAGCAGAACTGGAAGGACTTGCTGGCGGATTTCTACAAGGATTTCAGTAAGGAGCTGTCTGACGCGGAGACGGCGCTGGAGGGCGTTCATCTGAAGGTGCCGGAGGAGGAGACCGACGAGGTCTGCGAGCTGTGCGGACGGAAAATGGTGGTGAAAACCGGCCGGTTCGGAAAATTTCTGGCCTGCCCGGGCTACCCGGAGTGTAAGAATACCAAGCCTCTGGTGGAGCGGATGCCCGGTCGCTGCCCCAAGTGCGGCAGCGGCTTGCTCAAGCGCAAGTCTAAGAAGGGCTACGCCTACTACGCCTGCGAGCGGGGCGCGGAGTGCGGCTTCATGACATGGGACGTTCCCACCGCTGAGGATTGCCCGGAGTGCGGTCAGACCCTGTTCAAGAAATCCGGCAAGGGGCGCATGAAGCCCTTCTGCATCAACGAGAAATGCTCCCGCTTCCTCCCGGAAGACCAGCGGGGCTACTATAAAAAGAAGACCGCCGAGGACGGGGAGGCCACCCCGGAGGAAAAGCCTGCGGTCAAGAAGACAGCGGCAAAGAAAACGATGGCAAAAGCCCCGGCAAAGAAGACGGCAGCAAAGAAAACTGCGGCAAAAAAGACCACGGTAAAAAAGACCGCCGCCAAGACCACGGCGAAAAGGACGACGAAAACATCCTCTAAGAAGGAGAGCAAGGCATGAAGGTAAAAGTCATCGGCGCGGGGCTGGCCGGAAGCGAGGCGGCATGGCAGCTGGCAAACCGGGGCATCGAAGTGGCGCTTTACGAAATGAAGCCCAAAAAGATGACCCCCGCCCACCACAGCGAGGATTTTGCCGAGCTTGTCTGCTCCAATTCCCTGCGGGGCGACCGGCTGGAAAACGCCGTGGGGCTTCTCAAGGAGGAGCTGCGCCGCTGCGGCAGCCTGATCCTCGCCTGCGCCGATGCTACCCGGGTGGAGGCGGGCGGCTGTCTGGCTGTAGACCGGGGCGGCTTTTCCCGGATGGTTACGGAGAAAATCCGGAATCACCCCAATATCACGGTGATTTCCGAAGAAATCACCGAAGTCCCCGAGGGGCCGGTGATCGTGGCTACAGGGCCGCTGACTTCCGATGCTTTGAGCGAGGCCATCGGGCATTATTTCGGGGAGACCGGGTATCTGCACTTTTTTGACGCAGCGGCGCCGCTGGTTTCGGCGGAGTCCATCGACATGAATCTCGCGTGGTGGCAGTCCCGGTACGACCGGGGAACGCCCGATTACATCAACTGCGCCATGAACAAAGAGCAGTACGAAGCCTTCGTCCGGGAGTTGGTAAACGCCGAGGAAGCCCCGGTGCATGGCTTTGAGGACAAGAACGTCTTTGAGGGCTGTATGCCCGTGGAGGTCATGGCGCGGCGAGGCGTGGATACCCTGCGCTACGGCCCCATGAAGCCCGTGGGGCTGAGAAATCCTGCCACCGGCCATGAGCCTTACGCCGTGGTGCAGCTGCGGCAGGACAACGCGGCAAAAAGCGTGTACAATCTGGTGGGCTTCCAGACCCACCTGAAGTTCGGCGAGCAGAAGCGGGTATTCTCCATGATACCCGGTCTGGAAAGCGCGGAATTTGTCCGCTACGGTGTGATGCACCAGAATACCTTTCTGCAAAGCCCCAAGCTGCTGGATAAGTATTACGCAGACCGCCGAAACCCGCTGGTGGCTTTTGCCGGGCAGATGACCGGCGTGGAGGGGTACGTGGAATCCACGGCCTCCGGGTATCTGGCGGCGGTGGCCATGGCGGCGAAGGTACAGGGACGGGAAGTTCCCGATTTTCCCAAGGAGACCGCCATCGGCGCGCTGGGGCAGTACGTCAGCGACGAAAGCATTGAAAATTTCCAGCCCATGAATATCAATTTCAGCATCATCGCACCGCTGGAAAAGCGCATCCGTAAGAAGGCAGAAAAAAATCTCGCCATTGCCGCGCGGTCGCTGGACGTGATCGATAGGCTGGTGGCGAAGGGTATCTGAAAGAAAGAGGTGGAACGGTTGAAGATCATTCTTGACGCGATGGGCGGCGACAATGCCCCCGAGGCTCCCGTTTTAGGCGCTGTGGAAGCGGCAAAGACCTACGGTATCGAGATCGTGCTGGTAGGCCGGGGAGAGGATATCCTTGCGGTTCTCAAGAAGCACGGCATTGACAACCTGCCGGAAGGCATGGAGATCTCCAATGCCGACGATGTGGTGGACATGCATGACGATCCCGCATCCATCATCCACAAGCGGAAGAATTCTTCCATGGTGATCGGCCTGAAGATGCTGGCGGACGGGCTGGGCGACGCGTTCGTGTCCGCCGGTTCCACCGGCGCGCTGCTCACCGGCGCGACGCTGCTGGTCAAGCGGGTCAAGGGAATCCGCCGTGCGGCCATGGGTCCCGCCATGCCCAACAAGGCAGGGGGAAAGACCGTGATTGTGGACTGCGGTGCGAATGCCGAGTGTACGCCGGAATTCCTGCTGCAATTCGGTCTGGTCGGCTCTGTCTACGCGAAGAAGCAGCTGGGCATCGAGAATCCCAAAGTCGGTCTTCTGAACATCGGCACCGAGGACAGCAAGGGCACCGCCCTGCAGAAGGAAGCCTACGCGCTGCTGAAAAACGCGGGGGAGAAGGGGCTTGTCAACTTTGTCGGCAATGTGGAAGCCCGGGATGTACCTCTGGGCGCAGTGGACGTTGTGGTCTGCGACGGCTTCAACGGCAACGTGCTTCTCAAAACCATCGAGGGTACTGCCATGTTCATGGGCAGCCTGATGAAGAGAATGTTCAAGAAAAATCTGCTCAGCAAGCTGGGCTATCTTCTGTGCGCCTCCGGGGTCAAAGACCTGATGAAGATGCTGGACTATCGGGAGATCGGCGGCACGCCGTTCCTTGGCATCCGCAAGCCGGTCATCAAGGCCCACGGCGCTTCCGACGTGCTGGCGTTCCGCAACGCGGTAAAGCAGGCGGCAGATGTGGCTGCGTCGGACATCACCGGGGAGCTGGAAGAAAATTTACAGCGGCTGGCTGCTGAAAAAGAGAAGGTGACGGAGCATGATTAAGGACTTGGAGGCCGTCATCGGCTACCGGTTCCGGAATATTTCCCTTTTGCAGAATGCGCTGACCCATTCCTCCTACGCAAACGAGCGCTGGCACAACAGTCTGCTCAGCAACGAGCGGCTGGAATTTCTGGGGGACAGCGTGCTGGGAATGCTGGTGGCGGAGTATCTCTACCGCAATTTTCCCAACCGCCCGGAGGGCGAGCTGACCCGGATGCGGGCGGACATGGTCTGCGAGACCACCTTGGCGGGTGCTGCCAACCGCATCGGCCTTGGGAACCATCTGCTCCTTGGCCACGGTGAGGAGCAGGGCGGCGGACGGAGCCGGGACTCCATTCTGGCGGACGCCATGGAGTCGGTGATCGCCGCGTGCTTCTTGGACGGCGGCCTGGAGGCGGCGCTGCAGGTGGTCAGGACGTTCATTCTGGTGGAGGTGCCGGTGACCAAGCTGCACAACGCGGACTACAAGACCGAGCTGCAGGAGCTGGTGCAGCAGAAGAAAAATCAGGTACTGGCTTATGAGCTGGTGGGGCAGTCCGGCCCCGACCACGACAAGCAGTTTTCCGTGGAGGTCTCCCTCAACGGCACGATCGTGGGCAAGGGCGTCGGCAGCAGCAAGAAAAAGGCAGAGCTGGACGCCGGCCGCTGCGCCATAGAGAACCTTGTCCCGGACAAAGCGTATAATGTCGAACCGACGCGGCCATAAGGCCGCGTCGTTTTTACGATATTGCTTTGCTTTTTCCACAAACGGAAAGCTCTCTTTGCGATGATTGCCACTTTTACCGCCAATTACAAGAAAACCGCCTATGCGTCATAATCGCAGTTCACGGAGTGAAATACCAGGGGATTTTTACCCTGATACTTTTCGTAGATACGGTAGATCGTCATAAATTCATCAATCGTAATCGCGTGATTGCCGGTAGGCGTTACCAGGCAAGCTCCCGGCATTCCATAGGCATATTGCTTACGGGTAATGCTCACATACGCCCAGTAACACCCATAATTCCAATTGTAACAAGCAAATGTAAATCCCTCACTACGAAGCCATGAAAAGAAGGGTGCATCGCTGTCCCCCAAAGATTTGTCGCACACGAGAAATGCTTCCGCTTTTCCTTGACTGATATGAGTCCTCTGTTCTTCCATGAATATACCCTCCAAAATGTACTCATAAAGAAAAGACCCATCGTTTGATGGGTCTTTGACATTCCTATAGACCCATCATTCAGCCTTTAGCACCTTACCTTTTGGCAGGTTGCTGTGCGGTCATAGGGGCTGTCCCTAACGCACTCTTTATGGTGACTTCAGTATATCATAAATTTTTGCCGTGTCAATCATGCAGGAAAATAAAATCTCCGGAACAGGGTAACGGCAAAACTTTCCCTTGCTGTATTCGACATATTGTGTTATAATAAACTGAACTATGCAGACAAAACAAAGTACCCGCAGACGGCTGCCTGCGGTAAAATACAGGATGTGAACAAAATGGGTTCCCGAAAGCCGATGAAACTGAATCTGGGCATGGCGCCGAAGGTCATTTTTATTATGATGCTGGACGTGCTTGCTACTGTCGTCTCCTTCTTTCTGGGGCTGTGGTTCCGGTATGATTTTTCCTTTGCCGAAATTCGCCCCGTCCATCTGGAGGGCTTCCTGTCCGCCATCGGCTTATGGTGCGTGATCACGCTTCTGGTATTCTGGATTTTCCGGCTGTACAACTCCATCTGGGCCTTTGTCAGTACGCCGGAGGTGTTCCGCATTACTGGTGCCTATGTGGTGCTGGGCGTGATCGGCGTGCTGGTATTCCACTTTGACGGCAATCTGATGCCCCGTTCCAGCATGGTGGTGGGCTTCCTGTTCAGCTTCGTCAGCACCGTGGCCATCCGGTTCTCCTACCGGCTGCTCCGGACGGCGCAGCGGCGCATCAGCCACATTACCCATGCCAACGGCGTGAAAAACGTCATGCTGATCGGCGCGGGCGACGCCGGACGGGCGCTGGCTGTGGAATTTACCAACAGCGACCATATTCAGGATCACCTGTCCTGCGTCATTGACGACAACCCGGTGAAATGGAACAAGCAGCTGTGCGGCGTGCCCATCGTGGGCGGACGTCAGGACATTGCCACGGCTGTGAAAAAATACAAGATCAGCAAGATCATCTTCGCCATTCCCAACTGTACCGCAAAGTCCCGGAAGGAAATTCTGGACATCTGTGCCACCACCGGCTGCGAGGTACAGATGCTTCCCGGTATTTTCCAGATGGTCAACGGAGAGGTCAGCGTCAGCAAGCTGCGCAAGGTCGATCCGCAGGACCTGCTGGGCCGGGAACCCATCAAGGTCAATCTGGATGAAATTGTGGGCTATATTTCCGGCAAGGTGGTGCTGGTCACCGGCGGCGGCGGGAGCATCGGCAGCGAGCTGTGCCGTCAGATCGCCCATGCGAAGCCGAAGCAGCTTATTATTCTGGATATTTACGAAAATAATGCCTATGATATTCAAATGGAGCTGCGCCGCACCCATCCGGAACTGAATCTGGAGGTCATCATCGGCTCTGTCCGTGACGCCGTCCGGCTGAACCATGTGATGGAAACCTACCGGCCGGAGCTTGTGTTCCACGCTGCGGCCCATAAGCACGTCCCGCTGATGGAGGAAAGCCCCAACGAGGCCATCAAGAACAACGTCATCGGCACCTACAAGCTGGCGAAGGCCGCCGCGGAGTACGGCGTCAAGCGGTTTGTGCAGATATCCACCGACAAGGCCGTCAACCCCACCAACATCATGGGTGCGTCCAAGCGTCTGTGCGAGATGGTGATACAGATGATGAACCGGGAGTCCAAAACGGAATTCGTGGCGGTGCGCTTCGGTAATGTTCTGGGCAGCAACGGCAGCGTCATCCCGCTTTTTAAGAAGCAGATCGAGGCCGGCGGCCCCGTGACCGTCACCCATCCCGACATCATCCGGTATTTTATGACCATCCCCGAGGCGGTGAGTCTGGTGCTGCAGGCGGGATACTATGCCAAGGGCGGCGAGATTTTCATTCTGGACATGGGCGAGCCGGTGAAGATCGACACCATGGCGCGGAACATGATCCGTCTGTCCGGCTACGAACCGGATGTGGACATCAAGATTGAGTACACCGGTCTCAGACCGGGCGAGAAGCTCTACGAGGAGCTGCTGATGAAGGAAGAAGGAATGCAGGAGACTGCCAACAAGCTCATCCACATCGGCAAGCCCATCGAAATGGACGACGCGCTGCTGGAGCAGCAGCTGAAGCGGCTGGACGAAGCCAGCCGGGAAGAAAGTGAAGACATCAAGGACATCGTCGCGGAGATCGTGCCTACTTACAAACGCGAGTGTAAGGTCTGACCAAACGAAATAAGAGAAAATGAGGAAAGCGGAATGTACCGAACGTTTTTCAAACGCCTGCTGGATATTATCCTGTCCGGCTGCGCCATCGTGATATTGTCGCCGCTGCTGCTGGTTATCGCCATCGCCATCAAGATCGACGATCCCGGCCCGGTGCTGTTCCGCCAGAAGCGGGTGGGCATTCACAAGACCCATTTTTCCATTATGAAATTCCGCACCATGAAAATGGACACCCCCAAGGACACACCCACCCATCTGCTGGAAAACCCGGAGCAGTATATCACGAAGGTGGGGAAATTTCTGCGGAAGTCATCCCTGGACGAGCTGCCCCAGATCTTTCAGATTTTCACGGGGAAAATGTCCATCATCGGCCCCCGGCCTGCCCTGTGGAATCAGTTTGACCTGATTGCCGAACGGGACAAATACGGCGCCAACGACGTGCGCCCCGGCCTGACGGGCTGGGCGCAGATCAACGGGCGGGACGAACTGCCCATTGAGGTAAAGGCCCGGTTCGACGGGGAATATGTGGAAAAGCTGAGCTTTTTCTTTGACTGCAAATGCTTTTTCGGCACCATCGTTTCCGTGCTGAAGCACGACGGCGTGGTGGAAGGCGGCACCGGCCGGCTGGAAAAGGAGAAGAAAGAATGAAGAACATTCTCATCACCGGCGCCGGAAGCTATATCGGGGTTTCTCTGGAAAACTATCTGGGGAAGTGGCCGGAAAACTACCGGGTGGATTCGCTGGATATGCGGGGAAGCGACTGGGAGAGTCATTCCTTCCGCGGCTACGACGCGGTGTTCCACGTAGCGGGGCTGGTGCATCAGCCGGACAGCAAAAACGACCCGGCTAGCTTTGGCCTGTACGATCAGGTCAACCACATTCTCGCGGTGCGGACTGCCGAAAAAGCCAAGGCCGACGGTGTGGGTCAGTTCCTGTTTATGAGCTCGGAGAGCGTTTACGGCCTGACTGCGCCCATCGGCAAAACGGTCGTCATCACGAAAGACACGCCGCTGCACCCCGCGGACAACTACGGCGTCAGCAAAGCCAGAGCGGAAGCGGATTTGCAGGCGTTGGTGGACGACAGCTTCAAGGTCGCAATTCTCCGCCCGCCCATGATCTACGGCAAGGGCTGCAAGGGCAATTACGTGACCATGGCGAAGCTGGCGAAGAAGTTGTCGGTTTTTCCTTACGTTTCCAACCAGCGTTCCATGCTGTATATTGAGAATCTGACGGAATTTGTCCGGCTGCTCATTGACGACGAGGCGGCGGGCATATTCTGCCCCCAGAATAACGAATACACCAACACCAGTGACATGGTCAACTGGATCGCCCACGCCAACGGAAAGGGCATCCTGATGGTGAGGGGCTTTACTTGGGCGCTGAAGTTGCTGCGGTTTGTCTCGCCTGCGGTGGACAAAGCCTTTGGCAGCCTGTGCTATGATTTTGCGCTGAGCCGGTACAGCCGGGATTACTGCGTAAAAGCGCTGGAGCAGTCCATTCTGGAGACGGAGAGAACCTGATTTTTAGGAAGCGAAAGAGGGCGGTTGCTTGAAAAAGAAGCGGGATATCCTGTTTTTGTGCCAGTTTTTTTATCCCGAATATATTTCCTCCGCCCAGCTGCCCTATGACACGGTGCTGGCGCTTCGGGACGCCGGGTTCTCCGTGGGCGCGCTGTGCGGCTATCCACGGGAATACGCAGAGGGCGGGAAGGTCCCCACGAAGGAGGATGCGGACGGCATCCACATTCACCGCCTGAAATACATCCAGACGGGCCGGGCGGGATTTCTTGGCCGGATCGTCAACTATTTTTCCTTTACGTTTCATGTGCTGCTGCACCTGCCGGAGATCGGCAAATACCGGGCGGTGGTGGTGTACTCCAACCCGCCGATTCTGCCGTGGATTGCTTCTTGGGCAAAATCGCTGTTCGGTACGAAGCTGGTGTTCGTGTCCTACGACCTCTATCCGGAGGTGGCCACGGTGACGAACACCCTCCGGGAAGGCAGCGTGATCTGCAGGCTGATGAACCACATCAACAAATGTGTGTTCCGCCGGGCAGACCGGGTGGTGGCGCTGTCGTCGGAGCAGAAGAACTGCATTCTCCGCACCCGGAACGCCGTTGACGAACTTGTGACGGTGATTCCTAACTGGTACCGGGATGAGGGTGGCTTGCGCGACCGGGAGGAAAACCGGTTCCGGGAGTTGACGGCGGGGCGCTTCGTGGTGTCCTATTTCGGGAACATGGGTACCATGCAGGATATGGACACCATTCTGGGCGCCATCCGGGCACTGCGGGAGGAGAAGGACGTTTTCTTCCTCTTTGCCGGACACGGCAATAAAATGGAGAAGCTGCGGGAGATCATCGCTCAGGAGAGCATTGAAAATGTCCGGATTCACAGCTTCCTTCATGGTCAGGACTTTCAGGACGCGCTGGCGGTGAGCGACTGCGCGCTGATTTCTCTGGAAAAGGGTGCGACGGGGCTTTGCGTCCCCAGCAAGACCTACAGCTATATGATGCAGGGCATCCCCCTGCTCGCCATCATGGACGAGTGCGACATCGTCCGGGATATCCAGTCCGGCGCGGGGCTCTGGGTGCGCAACGGCGAAAGCGAGCGATTAGCCGAGGCCATCCGCTTCCTGCGGGATGACCCGGAGAAAGCCCGGGACATGCGCAGAAAATGCCGGGAGCTGTATCTGCAAAAGTACACCACCGAAATTTGCACGGGAAAATATGTATCTCTTTTCCGGGAACTTTTACACCCGGAAACAGGGGAGGAGAATGAATTATGAGTATTTTTGCCAACAAAACGCTGATGATCACCGGCGGTACCGGTTCCTTCGGAAACGCGGTGCTGAACCGCTTTCTGGACACGGATATCCGGGAAATCCGGATTTTCTCACGGGACGAGAAGAAACAGGACGACATGCGCCATGAGTTTCAGGCGAAAATGCCGGAAGCGGCTGGGAAGATCAAATTCTTCATCGGCGATGTCCGGGATCTGGCTTCCGTGAAGAACGCCATGCACGGCGTAGATTACATCTTTCATGCCGCCGCCCTCAAGCAGGTGCCGTCCTGTGAGTTTTTCCCCATGGAGGCGGTGAAAACCAATGTGTTCGGAACCGATAACGTGCTGACCGCCGCCATTGACGCGGGGGTCAAGGCCGTCATCTGCCTGTCCACGGACAAGGCCGCCTATCCCGTCAACGCCATGGGTACCTCCAAAGCCATGATGGAGAAGGTCATTGTCGCCAAATCCCGGACGGTTTCTCCGGAAAAGACCAAAATCTGCTGCACCCGCTACGGAAACGTCATGTGCTCCCGGGGCAGTGTCATTCCACTGTGGATCGATCAGATCAAGGCGGGCAACCCCATCACCATCACCGAGCCGAACATGACCCGGTTCATCATGTCTCTGGAGGAAGCGGTGGATTTGGTACTGTTTGCTTTCCAGAACGGCGTCAGCGGGGATATTCTGGTGCAGAAAGCCCCGGCGTGCACCATTGAGACACTGGCAAAAGCCGTCACCGGCCTGTTTGCCCCCGGCCACGAGATCAAGGTCATCGGCATTCGTCACGGCGAAAAGATGTACGAGACGCTGCTGACCAATGAGGAATGTGCCCACGCTATCGATCTGGGCAATTTCTACCGCGTCCCCTGCGACAAGCGGGACCTGAACTACGACAAATATTTCAAGGAGGGCGACACCCAGCGCAACGTCCTCACGGAGTTCAACAGCAACAACACGGAGTTGCTGAACGTGGAGCAGGTGCAGCAGAAACTGCTGAGCCTGAGCTACATCCGGGAAGAACTGGAAGCCATGAAGAATAAATAACGGAAGGGTGAGCTGGCATGAACATTCTGATTACCGGCGCGGCCGGATTTGTGGGCAAAAACCTGACGGCGGCGCTGGAGTGCATCCGGGACGGCCGTGACAAGACCCATCCGGGGCTTACGGTGGGGGAGCTGTACCTCTACGACATCGACTCCGACCCGGCGCTGCTGGAAACGGCCTGCCGGAAGGCGGACTTCGTGTTCAATCTTGCCGGCGTCAACCGCCCGAAGAATCAGGAAGAGTTCATGCAGGGAAATTTCGGCTTTGCTTCCACGCTGCTGGACACGCTGAAAAAATACCATAACACCTGCCCCGTGATGCTGTCGTCCTCCATTCAGGCGACCATGGTGGGGCGCTATGCGGGCAGTGAGTACGGCAGGAGCAAGAAGGCGGGGGAGGAGCTGTTTTTCTCCTACGCCGCCGAGACCGGGGCGAAGGTGCTGGTGTACCGCTTCCCCAACCTGTTCGGAAAATGGTGCCGTCCCAACTACAATTCCGCCGTGGCCACCTTCTGCCACAACTATGCCCACGACCTGCCCATCACGGTGAACGACCCCGGCGTAGAGCTGGAGCTGCTGTACATCGACGATCTGGTGGACGAGATGATCGCAGCGCTGGAGGGCAGGGAGCATCACTGCGAATTTGAGGGTGTGGACACGGTTCTGACGGCGTCCGGGCGCTACTGCGCCGCGCCCGTCACCCACCGGGCGACTCTGGGGCAGATCGTAGCGCTGCTGGACAGCTTCAAGGCGCAGCCCCAGACCCTGCTGATGCCGGAAATTCCGGCAGGCAGCTTCGCGAAAAAGCTGTATTCTACGTATTTATCCTATCTGCCCAGGGAAAAGGCGGCGTTCCCCCTGAAAATGAACGTTGACGCCCGGGGCAGCTTCACGGAGCTGCTGAAAACGGCGAACTGCGGCCAGTTCAGCGTGAACATCAGCCGTCCCGGCGTGACCAAGGGACAGCACTGGCACAACACCAAGTGGGAATTTTTTATCGTGGTATCCGGTCACGGCCTGATTCAGCAGCGGAAGGTCGGCGCCGGGGAAGTGCTGAATTTTGAAGTTTCCGGAGAGAAAATCGAAGCCGTCCACATGCTGCCGGGATATACCCACAACATCATCAACCTGAGCGAAACGGAAGACTTGGTGACGCTTATGTGGGCAAACGAGTGCTTTGACCCGAAAAAGCCGGATACATTCTTTGAGGTGGTTTGACATGGAAATGAAGCTGGACTATTCCGACGTGGCGTTCCGCGATGACGGAAAATTAAAGCTGCTCATCATCGTAGGCACCCGCCCGGAGATCATCCGCCTGGCGGCGGTCATCAACAAGTGCCGCAAATATTTTGACTGCATTCTCGCCCACACGGGGCAGAATTACGACTACAATCTGAACGGAATTTTCTTCCGGGACTTGGGGCTTGCCGACCCGGATGTGTATATGAACGCGGTGGGGGACGATTTGGGCGCCACCGTGGGCAACATCATCAACTGCTCCTACAAGCTGATGATGGCCATTCAGCCGGACGCCATGCTGATTCTGGGGGACACCAATTCCTGCCTGTCCGCCATTGCGGCCAAGCGGCTGCATATTCCCATTTTCCACATGGAGGCGGGAAACCGCTGCAAGGACGAGTGCCTGCCGGAGGAGACCAACCGCCGGATCGTGGACATCATCTCCGACGTGAATCTGGCTTACTCCGAACATGCGAGAAGATACCTCCATGAGTGCGGTCTGCCCAAGGAGCGCACCTACGTTACCGGCTCCCCCATGGCGGAGGTGCTCCACGCCAACTTAAACGCCATCGAGGCTTCCGACATCCACCAGCGGCTGGGACTGACCAAGGGAGAGTACATTCTGCTGTCTGCCCACCGGGAGGAAAACATCGACACGGAAAAGAATTTCCTGTCCCTGTTCCGCGCCGTCAACGCCATGGCAGAAAAGTACGACATGCCCATTCTGTATTCCTGCCATCCCCGCTCTAAGAAGCGGCTGGAGGCAACGGGCTTCATTCTGGACAGCCGGGTGATTCAGCACGAGCCGCTGGGCTTCCACGATTACAACTGCCTGCAAATGAACGCCTTCGCGGTGGTGTCCGATTCCGGGACGCTGCCGGAGGAATCCAGCTTCTTCACCTCCGTGGGACATCCGTTCCCGGCGGTGTGCATCCGCACGTCCACGGAGCGCCCGGAAGCGCTGGACAAGGGCTGCTTCATTCTGGCGGGCATTGACGAAAAGAATCTTCTGCAAGCGGTGGACACCGCCGTTCAGATGAACCGGGACGGCGATCTGGGAATCCCCGTGCCGGACTATGTGGAGGAAAACGTGTCCACCAAGGTGGTCAAGATCATCCAGTCCTACACCGGCGTGGTGGACAAAATGGTCTGGAGAAAGTCGTAAGAAGCCAGACGCCGACAAATTGCGCTGTTTTTTCTGGATATGATGAAACAGCCGGAAAATTTCACAACATCGGGAGGCGAGACGCATGAAATACCTGTTCATCAACTCCGTTGCCGGCTTTGGCAGCACGGGGCGCATCGCGGCGGAGCAGTGCCGTGGGCTGATGGCGCAGGGGCATGAGTGCGTGCTCGCCTTTGGCCGTGAAGAGGCAAATTGCAGCGATATTCCCACGGTGCGCATCGGTACGCCCATGGACTATAGGCTCCACGGGGCGGAAAGCCGTCTGCTGGACGATTCCGGCTTCGGCTCCCGGCGGGCGACCCGGCGGTTTCTGGATTGGGTCAGGGAATACGACCCGGACGTGATCTGGCTGCACAATGTTCACGGCTATTACATTCACTTGGGAGAGCTGTTTACTTACCTGCGCGGCTGCGGAAAGACCATTTTCTGGACGCTTCACGACTGCTGGAGCTTTACGGGGCACTGCGCCTATTTTGACTATGTGGGCTGTGACCGCTGGAAAACCGGCTGCCACGACTGCCCACAGAAACGCGCTTATCCTGCAAGCATTCTTTTGGACAACAGCCGGAAAAATTACGAAAAAAAGCGGGCGCTGTTTACCGGCGTCCCCAATGTGACATTGATCGTTCCCTCCCACTGGCTGGAAAGCCGGGTAAAGGAGAGCTTTCTGAGGGACTACCCGGTGAAGGTGGTATACAACACGGTGAACCGGGAAATCTTCAAGCCCACCCCCGGCAATTTCCGGGAAAAGTACGGTCTGGAAAATAAAATCATCCTGCTGGGCGTTGCCAGCGTCTGGGACGAGCGCAAGGGACTGCGGGACTTTCTGGCGCTTCATGACCTGTTGGACGAAGAATATGCCATCGTACTGATCGGTCTGAGCGCAAAGCAGATTCAATCCCTCCCGGCGGGAATTCTGGGGCTGCCCCGTACCAACAGTGTTCAGGAGCTGGCGCAGGCTTACACCGCCGCCGACGTATTTCTGAACCCCAGCACGGAGGAGACCTTCGGCATGACCGTGCTGGAAGCCCGGTGCTGCGGCACGGAGGCGGTGGTTTATCAGGGGACTGCCTGCGAGGAGGTCGTCAGCCAGTTCGGGGGTGTCGCCGTACCAAGGGGCGCGGCGCATCTGCTGGAAGCCGTGGAACAGATCACAAAGGAGAATCGCAAATGACCCATTATCCCTTCCCGGACAGCCGGGGGACAAAAATTGCCTTTGCCGCGTTTTTCACGGCCATGCTTTTTCTGGCGCGGGACAGTATGTTCACCACGGCGGTAATCGGTTTTGAGAAGGCGCAGTTTCTCATGCTGGGCGTGATCTGCCTGCTGGGTGTGGCCTTCCTGATCGCCAACCGGAGAAATCTGCTCCAAATTCTGAAAGACCGGAGGATGATTGTCGCCGGAATTGCGGCGGCGGTGCTTCTGCTGCCCATGCTGGTGAAGCGGGACTGGCAGCTGATGTATTTCAGCGTCCTGCTGTGTCTGCTGACGGCGGTGTTTTTGTCTTATTTCCTTACGTTGCGGGATGCGGCCAAGTATTATGTGGTGATTATGTCCGTTCTGGGGGCGTATTCCGTACTGGCGGCGTACATTCTGCGCATCGGCGTGGATAGGGGTGCTTACGCGGTGCCGGTGTTCCGGAATTCCATGGGCTTTGAATTTCACAATTTCTTTTTGTCCATTGTCCCTGATACGTATGTCAAAAATCGGAATTTCGGCATTTTCCGGGAGCCGGGCGTTTATCAGTTTTTCCTGATCACGGCGCTGTATCTGAACAATTACGAGGTCGAGTGGAAAAAGACGTGGCAGCTGTGGCTGGTCAACGCCATTCTGGCCGCGACGATGGTGTCCACCTTCGCCACCGGCGGCGTCGCGGAAATGGGACTGCTGGCGATCGTGCTGTTTTTTGACAAGAAATGGTATCGGGACAAGCGGATATGCGCCGTGGCGGTCGGGCTGATTTTGTGCGTCGCCGTGATAGCGGGCGTTTCCATTGCCCGGAAAAACGTCCTCTACTGGGAAGTTTACGACATGGCCATCGGCAAATTTGTCAACGGGCAGGATTCCTCGGTGGAGCGGATGGACGCCATTGTGACGGACATTTCCATTTTCCTGCACCATCCCATCTTCGGTGCGAAGATAGCGGAGGTGCTGTATGCCACCGCCAACAATACCACCTCTACGCTGATTCTTTTCTCCGCTTTCGGCATTCCGGCGGCGCTGCTGCACATTGCCTGCTGGGTCGCGCTGGTGTGGCGGAAGGAGCGGAAGATATGGGTGAATCTGGCGCTGGTGGTCATTCTGTTCATGTCCTTTAACACACAGAATCTGATTGCGGACGTGTTTTTATGGCTGTTCCCGGTCATGGCGCTGGCGGAACGGCTTATGAAAAGGGGGTAACCATATGGAACGGGAACTGCTGAGAAAGGTACAGCTGACCCAGCTGGAAATTGCGAAGGAAATTCGCCGGGTGTGCGAGGAAAACGACATTCCCTATTTTCTCACCTGCGGCACCCTTCTGGGCGCGGTGCGCCATCAGGGGTTCATTCCGTGGGACGACGATATGGATGTGGGAATGCTGCGGGAGAATTATGAGAAATTCTGCCGCATCGCCCCGGAGAAACTGAAACCGGAATACTGCTGGCAGAGCTGGTACACAGACCCCAACTACGCCCTGCCCTTCGGCAAGGTGCGCAAGCGCGGCACGCTGTACTTGGAGGCCAAGTCCCACAGATTAGAAGAAAACGGCTTCTATGTGGACATTTTCCCCTACGACGCCGTGTCCCTGGATGTAGGAGAACGGCAGGAAACGGCGGGGCGTTTGCTGAAAATCTACCGGACAAAGCTGATGAAATCCCATTATCAGCCTTGGCGGGAGAATGAGAAAATCCTCTGGAAAAAGCGGATTGGCTACCTATACTATCAGGCGCGGGCGCTGTTTGCCGATCAGGAAAGCCTTGCAAAAGCGTATGACGCGCTTGCGACGGCGCTGCCGGAAAACGGCTATGTCTGCGAGCAGAGCGCCATGACGAAGCCGGACGCCTACGAGAAAGCGTGGTGTCAGGCACTGACGGACGTGACCTTTGAAGGAGAAACCTTCAAAGCGCCGGCGGAGTACGACAAGTTTCTGACCACGCTGTACGGAGACTATATGCAGCTCCCGCCGGAAGACCAGCGGGAAAACCGCCATCAGATCGTGCAGATCGATTTTGGCGTGTGACATTCTGGAGAGGTTATAGCAATATGAAACGAGTGCTGTTCCTGACGAACTACGCTTCCCCCTACCGGGTTCATTTTTACGATGAGCTGGCAAAAAGCATGGACGTGACGGTGCTGTTCACCGACCGGGTGGAAGACCAGAAAAACCGCAGTGCCGACTGGTTCGTTCCCGGGGGCGGCGCTTACCGCCCGGTGCAGCTGAAGCGGTGCGTTGCCCATTTTCTGGACGAAAATCTGTGTCTGGACGTGACCGAATGGCTGAAAAAGCCCTACGACGCCATCGTGATATGCGGCTATTCCTCGCCCACGGCGATTCTTGCGATGCGGTGGCTGCGCAGAAGGAAAATTCCCTTCTACATGGAAGTGGACGGCGGCCTGATCCGGCAGGAGCGGAAGATAAAGTATCTGTTCAAAAAGTCGCTGGTGCGCAAGGCGGATCAGTGGCTCAGTTCGGGACGGTACACCACGGAATTCCTCGTCCATTACGGAGCGGAGGAAAGCCGCATTCATTTTTATCCCTTCTCCTCCGTGTTTGAGAAGGATATCCTCCCCGCCGTTCCCTCCGCCGATGAAAAGCAGGCGCTGAAAGAGGAACTGGGCGTCCCGGAAAAGCGGATGGTACTGGCCATCGGCCAGTTTATCCACAGAAAGGGCTTCGACATCCTGATGCACGCCGCCTGTTCGCTTGACAAGGACGTGGGGATTTACATTGTCGGCGGCGAGCCGACAGAAGACTATTTGCAGATGCGCGCGTCTCTGGGGCTGGATAATGTCCATTTTGTGGGGTTCCAGAAAAAGGAAGCCCTCAGCCGGTATTACAGGGCGGCGGACTTGTTCGTCCTGCCCACCCGGGAGGACATCTGGGGGCTGGTCATCAACGAGGCCATGGCCTACGGCCTGCCGGTTATCACCACCGACCGGTGCGTCGCCGGTCTGGAGCTGGTGGAGGAGGGCGTCAACGGAAGTATCGTGCCTGTGGGGGACGATGCTGCCCTTGCCGGAAAGATGAAGGAGATTCTGTCCTCGGACTTGGAGAAAATGGGGACGGCTTCTCTGGAAAAAATCCGCGCCTATACCATTGAAAACATGGCGAAAGCCCACATTGCAATTTTTGAAAAAGATGGGAGATAACCCATGCACATCATTTACGCTGTGACGACCTGCTCCGACCGGGTGTACCGTCAGCTGTTCGAGGACGCCCCTCGGAAGCCCGCCTTTCAGTCCCAGAAATATCACCGCCTGCTCATTGAAGGGCTTGCCGCCGGGGCAAAGGTGGACGTGGTGGCGAACCCGCCGGTGAACCGGGAGGTTCTGAAAAAGTCCTTTGTCCGTCTGCCCCGGGAGACCGAGGGCGGCGCGTGCTACCGCTATATTCCCGCCGTCCGGAATCCCATTGTCAAGGCTGTATTTGTGGGCGTGGGAACCTTTTTCCGCACTGCGCGCCTTGCGGGGAAGGATTCGGCGGTGGTGGTGGACTGCCTGAACAGGACGACGGCGCTGGCCGGTCTGCTGGCGGCGAAACTGCGGGGAAGACGGTGCGTGGGCATTGTGACGGACTTGCCGGACATGCTGGGGGGCAGCGCCTTTTCCAAGAAGCTTTCCAATTTTGTCATCCGTCACTGCACGGACTATGTGCTGCTGACCCAGGCCATGAACGACTATCTGAACCCGAAGGGCAAGCCCCATGTGATTCTGGAGGGGCACAGTGACATCGCTATGGAGCGGCAGGAGCCGTCTCTGGCGCGAAAGACCAGCCCGCGGGTGTGTATGTACGCCGGGGGCGTCAGCAAGCAGTATGGCCTGGAAAATCTGGTGAAGGGCTTTCAGAAAGCAAATCTGCCGGATGCCCGGCTGGAAATTTATGGCCCCGGGGATTATGTGCAGGAGCTTTCCCAGATCGCCGCGGAGGATT
>ENA-UOIZ01000365-UOIZ01000365.1-human-gut-metagenome-genome-assembly--contig:-P88-NODE-365-length-48090-cov-69.730676_pt1 | contig 48090 bp, 40 predicted proteins | sample MGYA00242336_ERZ723883 | MGnify/ENA metagenome assembly ERZ723883 | reverse complement strand
AAGTACAAGTACGGCAATCGGCATTTCTGGGCCAGGGGATACTTCGTGGATACGGCAGGAAAAAACAAAAAGAAAATCCAAGAGTACATTAAAAATCAACTGCAACAGGACCAGATTGCCGATCAGTTGAGCCTTAAGGAGTTCGTGAACCCGTTTACGGGTAGTAAGGAAACTAAGGCGTAAATAAAAGGGCCCCTTAAGGGGCTTTGCTAGTATTATGCCCTTCTAGGGCTTACTCAAGCCACCGGCTCAGCCGGTGGTTTTGACTGTCTGTATCGCTCTCCCCGAAAACAGCAAACGATCCCATGCCGCATCGCATTGTGTCCGGCATGGGATTTTTGCACAGAGGTGGAATTTGGTGCCTGAGTATGTTATACTTAACCCGAAGTTCCAACCAATGGTTCTGCCACTCCAGGTGGTGGGTCATCCCCGGCACCGAGGACATGACCGAAGCTTACCACGACTATGCCTTCCACTGGAAGTGGTTCTTCATCGGGCTTGTTTCCAGCCTGCTTTTGTCGGCTGTCTGCGGCGACATCACGGTGCTTCTGGGCAGGTGAGTTCCCACGTTCATTTTCCATCACAAACAAAACCCGGCAGAGCCCTTTTCGAAAGGCCCTGCCGGGTTTGTTTCTTTGCTTTGTTCAGTGGTCCAGCACCTTTTTGCCGGTCACGGGATCCGGGATGCCCAGCACAGCCAGGATGATGGCCATGCGGATATACACGCCGTTGTGCACCTGATCAAAATAGGCTGCACGGGGGTCGTCGTCCACATCCTTTTTGATCTCGTCGATGCGGGGCAGCGGGTGCAGCACCGGCATGTCGGCCGGGGCCTTCTGCAGCAGCGCTTCGTCCAGCTGGTAGCAGCCTTTCAGCCGCAGATATTCTTCTTCGTTGAAAAAGCGTTCCTGCTGGATGCGGGTCATGTACAACACGTCGAGGTGCGGCAGCTCGGCTTCGAGGTCGGCCGTCTCCTTGTACACCTGATGGGTCGGGGCCAGCGATTCCGCCTTTACATACTGCGGCAGGCGCAGGTCTTCCGGCGAGATGAACACGAACCGGTTGCCCTCAAACTGGCTCAGCGCTGCGGTCAGGGAGTGGACCGTGCGGCCAAATTTCAGGTCGCCGCAGAAGCCGATAGTCAGATGGTCCAGCCGCCCTTTGCGCTGGCGGATGGTCATCAGGTCGATCATGGTCTGGCTGGGGTGGGCGTGGCCGCCGTCGCCTGCATTGATGACGGGCACCCGGGCAGACAGCGACGCCCGCAGCGGCGCGCCCTCTTTGGGGTGGCGCATGGCGATGACGTCGGCGTAGTTGCTCACGACGCGGGCGGTGTCCTCCACGGTCTCGCCCTTGCTGGCCGAGGACAGCTGGGCCCCTGCAAAGCCCAGTGTCTTGCCGCCCAGCCGCAGCATGGCGGACTCGAACGAAAGGCGGGTGCGGGTGGAGGGCTCGTAGAACAGCGTTGCCAGAATGCGTCCGTCGCACAGGTGGGCGTAGGGGGCGGGGTCTGCTTCCATGCGGTCAGCAAGGTTCAGCAGGCGCAGCTGCTCGTCCAGAGAAAAGCTGTTCGGCTCAATGAAATGTCTCACAGCCATTCTCCCTTCAGCACAAACTTCTCGCGCTCGGCCCCGGTGGAGACGAACTGAATTTCGTGGCCCAGCTGCTTTTCGAGGAACGCCACATAGGCCTTTGCCTCTTTGGGCAGCGCGTCCCAGCTGGCGCAGCCGGAGATATCCTTGTTCCAGCCGGGCAGCATGGTGACCACCGGCTGCACACGGTCCAGATCGGACAGCGGGTCGAAGCGGGGGACTTCCTTGCCGTCCAGCTTGTAGCCGGTGATGACCGGGATCTCCTTCATGCTGCTCAGCACGTCCAGCTTGGTCAGGGCGATCTTGTCCGCACCCTGACAGGCCAGACCGTAGCGGCTGGCCACGCAGTCAAAGGGGCCCACCCGGCGGGGACGGCCGGTGGCGGCACCGTATTCGCCGCCCGCCCGGCGCAGCTGCTCGTTCCACGCTTCGCCCATGGCATTCTCGGCGGCAAAGGGGCCTGCACCCACACAGGTGGAGTAGGCTTTCAGCACGCCCACCACATGGTCGAGCCTGCAGTTCGGGATGCCTGCACCCAGCGGCGCATAGGCTGCCAGCGTGTTGGAGCTGGACGTGAAAGGGAAGATGCCGTAGTCGATGTCGCGCATGGCACCCAGCTGGGCTTCCAGCACGATGCGCTTGCCGGCATCGTGGGCCTGCTGCAAAAACGCGCCTGCATCGCAGATGTACGGTGCAAACTGCCCGGCCTGCATCCGGCACCATTCCAGCAGGGCGTCATAGCTCATGGGCTCCTGGTGGTAGCAGCCCGCCAGCTCCATGTTCTTGGAGTCCAGGATCATGTGCAGACGGTCCTGCACCCGTTTTTCATCCAGATGCAGCAGATCGCCCAGACGCAGGGTCTTCTTGCGGTATTTGTCGCTGTAGGCATAGGCGATGCCGCGGCGGGTGGAGCCGAAGGCGGTGCCCTTTTTGGCAAGGCGGTCTTCTTCCAGCTCGTCCTGCACCTTGTGCCACGGCATGGAGATGGTGGCCTTATCTGAAAGTTTCAGGTTTTCTGGGCCTACCTTTACGCCGCGCTCCTCAATAGCATCCATTTCTCCGGCCAGATGGTCGAGGTCGATCACCATGCCTGCACCCAGCACACAGACAACGTCCGGGTGCAGGATGCCGGAGGGCAGCAGGTTCAGGATGAACTTGCCCTGCTCCGTTACAACGGTGTGGCCGGCATTGTTGCCGCCCTGATAGCGGGCAACAACATCGGCATGTTCGGCTAACAGATCGATGACGCGGCCCTTGCCCTCATCGCCCCAATTGATACCAGTAACTGCGGTAAGCATAACTTCTTATAACCCTTCTTTTTCGCTGTTTATGATGGCCTGCACCTTGGTGGGCAGACCGTAGATGCTGATGAAGCCGGTGGCATCGCTCTGCTTGTAGTCGCCGCCTGCGGCAAAAGTTGCAATGTCCTCACGGTAGAGGGAATACGGAGACCAGACCCCGGCGTTGATCATGTTGCCCTTGTACAACTCCAGACGCACCTTACCGGTAACGTTTTCCTGCGTGGAGGTGACGAAGGCGCTCAGGGCCTTGCGCAGCGGGCTGAACCACTGGCCGTCGTAGACCAGCTCGCCAAAGGTGATGGCAAGTTCACGCTTCTTGTGGGCAGTGAGCTTGTCCAGCGTCAGGGTCTCCAGCACTTCGTGGGCTTTATACAGGATGGTGCCGCCCGGCGTCTCATACACGCCGCGGCTTTTCATGCCCACAAGGCGGTTCTCCACCACATCGTACAGGCCGATGCCGTTGCGTCCGCCGATCTCGTTCAGGCCCGCAATGATGGCGGCGGGCTTCATCTTCTCGCCGTTCAGGGCAACAGGCACGCCCTGCTCGAATTCCAGCTCCACGAACTCGGACTTGTCTGGCGCGGTCTTGGGGCTGACGCCCAGCTCAAGGAAGCCGGGCTTTTCGTACGGAGGCTCGTTGCCCGGGTCTTCCAGGTCCAGGCCCTCGTGGCTCAGGTGCCACAGGTTCTTGTCCTTGGAGTAGTTGGTCTCACGGCTGATCTTCAGCGGGATGTGGTGGGCCTCGGCGTAGTCGATCTCCTCATCGCGGCTCTGGATATCCCACTCGCGCCACGGGGTGATGATCTTCAGGTCCGGGGCAAAGTGCATGATGGCCAGCTCGAAACGCACCTGGTCGTTGCCCTTGCCGGTGCTGCCGTGGCAGACGGCGTCGGCACCCTCGGCGCGGGCGATCTCCACCACGCGCTTTGCCAGGATGGGTCGCGCGAAGCTGGTGCCCAGCAGGTAGCCCTCATAGTCGGCACCGGCCTGCATGGTGGGGATGACGTAATCCTCCACGAATTCATCGGTCAGATCTTCCACATACAGCTTGGAAGCGCCGCTTGCCTTGGCGCGCTCCTCCAGACCTTCCAGCTCACCCTTCTGGCCCACATTGCCGCAGACTGCAATGACCTCGCAGTTGTTGTAATGCTCTTTCAGCCACGGGATGATGATGGACGTATCCAGACCACCGGAATAAGCCAGCACGACTTTTTTGATCTCAGACATGATAACGTCCTCCGTTCAAACCACTTGATATACTCTTTTTGAATTTCCCTCTTGCAATTCTCGATTGCAGTTGCTATTATACGAGCAGCAAGAGAATGTGTAAAAAGTATCCTGCACATGGTCACAATATGATTTTGATATGAAAGAGGGCCTGCTGCCATGTATGTGGACTGGGAATACTACAAAATCTTCTATTATGTTGCGAAGTATCAGAATTTTACCAAAGCCGCCCGGGTGCTGGGCAACAACCAGCCCAACATCACCCACGCCATGAACCGGCTGGAAAGCCAGCTGAACTGCGTGCTGTTCATCCGCTCCAACCGGGGCGTGACCCTGACGCCCGAGGGTGCGATGCTCTATTCCCGCATCGCGTCGGCGGCGGTACAGATCCAGGATGCGGAGGAAGAACTGAGCGCCAGCGCCACGCTGGAACACGGTGCCATCAGCATCAGTGCCACCGAGACCGCGCTGAACATCTATCTTTCGGAAAAACTGCGGGCCTTCCACACCGAGTACCCCGGCATCCGGCTGCGCATCTCCAACCACTCCACCCCGCAGGCGGTGCAGGCCGTGAAGAACGGCGAGGTGGATTTTGCCATCGTGACCACCCCCGCCGAGGTGGATGTCGGCCTGAAAATGGTGGAGCTGATGCCCTTTTATGAGGTGCTGGTGGGCGGCCGGAACTTCACGGCGCTGGCCAGCCAGAGCCTGACCCTGAAGGAGCTGGGCATCTACCCCCTCATCAGCCTGAGCGAGGAGAGCATGACCCGCAGCTTTTACCGGCAGTTCTTCCTGGACCACGGCGCGGTGCTCAAGCCCGACACCGAGGCCGCCACCACCGACCAGATGCTCACGCTGGTGAAAAGCGAGCTGGGCCTTGCCTTTCTGCCCCAGCCCATGGCCGGAGAACCGCTGGCCCGGGGCGAGATCGTGCAGCTGCATTTGCAGGAGATCATCCCGCAGCGCTCGGTCTGCCTTGTCTACGACCATCATCGCCCGCTGAACACGGCGGCGCGCAAGTTCCAGCAGATGCTGACCAAAACGCTGCCAAAGCACGCGTGAATACAAAAGGGGCCGCTGCACACTGCAGCGGCCCCTTTGCGCACCCCGGCCCTTATTTTTCCGGGTGCGTGCTTTCCTTCAATTCGCGGTGTTCTTCTTCCAGCTCCTGCTTTAAAGCGTGGTCGATCTCTCTGGTCTCCTGCCGGATCTCGGCAAGGTCTTTTTCGATGACGGGGTTTTCCTCCAGGTCTTCGCGGATGAACATCAGCGCAAAGCTCACCAGCAGCAGCCCGCAGGAGGGCCAGATGGCTTTGCCGCCAAAGGCTGCAGCGCTCTTGCTGCCGATGCCGGCACCAATGGCGAACAGCAGGATGATGCCGAAATAGCGCAGCATCCGGTCCCGGGCTTTGGCGTCCCGGGTCTTGCGCCAGATGCACAACGCTTCCATGCCGCTGCGCAGGTCGCCGATGCACATGGTGCTGGCAAAGGCGTAGCCGTCCACCTTGCGGAAGGCCTGCACCTGCATGGCACAGGAGAAAGAGACGATGGCGTTGGCCAGCAGGTCCAGCGCGGGCGGCAGAAAGCCCACGAGGAACAGCAGCAGCACTTCGCCCAGCACCACCAGCTGCCGCCAGTGCAGCCGCTGCATGTCGCGGAAGCGCTCCCGCATCTTTTCGGCGGTGAGCACGCCCAGCGCAAAGGCGCACAGCGGCACCAGATAGTGCACCGCCCGCCCCCAATTGCCATCCATGAGGTTTGCGCTCAGTAGCACGATGTTACCGGTCTGGGCGTTGGCGAACACTTTGCCCCGGAACAGATAGGTATAGGCATCCTGCAGGCCGCCGGACAGCGAAAGGAACACGGCGGTGAGGAAGGACTCGGACATTTGCCCGTGATGATTCGGTTTCATAGATACACCCTCTTTGCACACCCTATTATAATCCATTTCGGCGGGTTTGCTGATATCCGTTTTACATGGCAGATATGTGCGCAGCGCAGAAGGAACGCTTGGAAAAAGTAGCACTTTCCCAAAACGGCTGATTTGACAAAAATGAAGTGATAACTTTGTATGACTTTACAAAACATGGAAAAACGGAGGGCAAAAGTTGTTGCAGTTTTCGGATTGAAAGCAAACGGAGAAAACGCTATACTTTAAGCATCGAAGGCAAAGGCGCTTGGTGAGAGATCACCGAGCGCCTTTTTTCGTTTCCTGCGGGGCAATGCGGCCCCGGGGACGAGATGCAAGAGGAAAAGGGGAATGTACCGTGATCAAGCTGGAACATGTGGAAAAATACTTCGGTGATCTGCACGTTTTGAAGGATATCAACCTGGAAGTGGCCGAGGGCGAAAAGCTGGTCATCATTGGGCCGTCCGGTTCGGGCAAGTCCACCACCGTGCGCTGCATGAACTTTCTGGAGGAGCCCACCAGCGGCCACGTCTACATCGACGGCCAGGAGCTGACCAGCAAGAACAAGACAAAGCTCGTGCGCGAGACCACCAGCATGGTGTTCCAGCAGTTCAACCTGTACCCGCACATGACGGTGCTGAAGAACCTGACCCTGGCCCCCATGAAGCTGCACCACAAGACAAAGCAGGAGGCCGAGGAGCTGGCTTATCATTATCTCGAGGTCGTGGGCCTGCGGGATAAGGCAAATGTCTATCCCACCCAGCTTTCCGGCGGCCAGCAGCAGCGCATCGCCATTGCGCGGGCATTGTGTGCACAGACCAAGATCATCCTGTTTGATGAGCCCACCAGTGCGCTGGACCCGGAGACCATTCAGGAAGTGCTGGATGTCATGGTGAATCTGGCCCACGAGAAGAACATCACGATGGTGGTGGTCACCCACGAGATGGGTTTTGCCCGTCAGGTGGCGGACCGGGTGGTGTTCATGGCCGACGGCCAGATCATTGAGGAAGGCACACCGGAGCACTTCTTCACCAACCCCAAGAACGAGCGTGTGCGCCAGTTTCTGGGCAAGATCATCCGGTAAAAACATTGGTCAACGCGGGGGATGCCGCAAATGTGGGCGGCACACCGCTGCTGATAGCGCAGCCACGAGGGGCGGAAGGGAAAGCCGCCCGGCTGCAAAATTGATAGAGGAGTGGATACTTATGAAAAAGATCTCGCGTCGTAGTTTCGTCAAGGCCGCTGGCACGGTCCTTGCTCTCACCGCTCTGACCGCCTGCGGCGGCTCGGCCGGCTCCACGGCTGCTTCCGGCAGCACGGCATCTTCTGCCGCCTCCGGCAGCGCAGCCGCTTCCTCCGAAGCACTGTCTGCCGACGTGCAGGCCATCGTGGACCGCGGTGTGCTGAAGGTCGGCGTCAAGAACGCCGTCAAGGGCTTCAGCTTCCAGGATACCCTCACCGGCGAGTACACCGGCCTTGAGGACAGCCTGGCTGAGATGATCGCCGAACACCTGGGTGTGGACGTGGAGTTCACCACCGTCACCGCCGCCACCCGCGGCGAACTGCTGGATTCCGGCGATATCGACTGCGTGCTGGCTACCTTTACCATCACCGACGAGCGCCGCAAGAGCTGGGATTTCTCCACCCCCTACTATACCGACTACGTCAGCGTGCTGGTGGAGGATGCTTCCGGCATCAAAGAGCTGGCCGACCTGAAGGATAAGGTCGTGGGTGTTTCCTCCGGTTCCACCTCCGCCCGCGCACTGGTGCAGGCCATGATCGAGGCAGGGGTCATCTCCGGCGACGGCTTTGACGCCGACACCTTCAATGCCGATACCTGGAAGGACGGCATCTCCTTCCGTCAGTACGATGACTACCCCGCCATCAGCACGGCTCTGAGCGCCGGTGAGGTGAACGGCTTCTGCGTGGATAAGTCCATCCTGGCCATCTACAAGACCGATGGCCGCAGCTACATCGACGCCGAGTTCAGCCCGCAGGAGTACGGCATCGCCACCAAGAAGGGCAGCGGTTTCTCCGCATTGTGTGACGAGCTGGTGACCGGCTGGCTGGCCGACGGCACCATTGACGGCCTGATCAAGGACAACGGCCTGGATTAAATTTGATCGCAGCCAAACGGGTTGTAGGAAAGGGGAGTTCACCATGTCTGGTCTGTTTTCGTGGGACGCATGGGCAACGGTGTGGAACCACCGGGAAAGTTTTCTGCTGGGGCTGGGCAACACACTGCTCACGGCATTTAGTGCGCTGGTGCTGGCGTTTGCCATTGGCGCGGTCATCGGCCTGATGGCCACCAGCGGCAAGAAACCGCTCAAGTTCATCGCCCGCGTGTATGTGGAGTTCATCCAGAACACGCCGCTGCTGCTGCAGCTGTGCTTTTTGTACTATGCGCTGGCCTTCGCGGGCCTGAGCCTGGGCGTCATCCGCACCGGCATCATTGCACTGGGTGTTTACACCGGTGCCTATATGGGCGAGGTCGTCCGCGCTGCCATCGAGTCGGTGCCCAAGGGACAGTTTGAAGCCGCCCAGGCGCAGGGTTTCAACTACCTGCAGCGCATGGGCTACATCATCCTGCCCCAGAGCATCCCGGTCATGCTGCCTCCCATGGTCAATCAGGTGGTCAACCTGTTCAAAAACACCTCCTGCCTGTACATCGTGGGCGGTGCGGACCTCATCAGTGTGACTTACAGCTTTGTCACCGGTGCTTCCACCGGCGGTGCCTATGCACCGGCCTATATCGTCTGCGGTGCGATCTTCTTTGTGGTGTGCTTCCCGCTGTCTACGCTGGCCACCCGCTGGGAAGCTTCCCTCAAGGAGCGCAAGGGCAAGGCAGACCCGGCCCTGCGTGCCGTGAAGCGCACGGCTCTGAAGGAGGCGGCATAAGATGAGCACACTTGCTTCCAGCTTTTCCATCCTTGCGCAGCCGGGCGTGTTCGTGTACCTGCTGCGGGGCGTGGCCTTTACCTGCATCATCTCGGTGCTGGGCGTCATCCTCGGCCTGATTTTGGGCTCTCTGCTGGCGCTGGCCCGCACCTACTGCAAAAAAGGCCCGGCCCGCATTCTGGGCTGGCTCTCGGCGGCATACATCGAGCTGTTCCGCAATACGCCGTATCTTTTGTGGATCTTCGTGTGTGTCGTGTTCTGCCCCTGCCCGGCCTTCTTTGCCCGCAAGATGTTCGGCCTGACCAGCGTGGAGATGAAGCTGCTGTTCAAGGCGGCACTGGCGCTGATTTTGTTCAACTCGTCGGTCATTGCCGAGATCGTCCGCGGCGGCCTGAACGGCGTGGCCAAGGGCCAGTTTGAAGCCGGTTATGCACAGGGCTTCAACACCGCCGAGGTGCTGCTCTACATCATCCTGCCGCAGGCCTACCGCAACATCGTGCCTACTCTGCTGAGCCAGGTCATCACCACCATCAAGGATTCTTCTTACCTTGCCAATGTGGCCACCATTGAGCTGATGGCCCGCATCCGTCAGCTGCTGAGCGCCGCAGGCACCTACAACGGCCTTGGCACGGTGAATGTCTCGGACGTGATGGTGCTGTTCGGCACGGCATGTGTCATCTACTTTATCATCAACTTCACGCTGAGCTGCATCGTCCGCGCGATGCAGGCCCGGCGGAAGAAAGCACTGGTCTTTGCCCCGGCAAAGGCCGCATAAAAAGCCAATTCTCTTTTACCTTCTTTTCCTTTTTCCGACTTTCTTACCCCCACAAAACGCCCGCCCCCGGCAAGCTGCACATAGCTGCCGGGGGCGGGTGTTTTGTGCGGTAAAAAGTGGGAATCAATGAATGTTCACAATGGAATCTTTGTTGCTCTCGGAGATGATGAAGTGCGGGCGGTGTTTGGTCTCTGCGTAGATTTTGGCAATGTATTGGCCGATAATGCCCAGGCAGAACAACTGCAGGCCGGAAACGAACAGAAGAATGCAGATAGTGGATGCCCAGCCCGCAACCGGGTCGCCAAAAATCAGCCGACGGACCACCACAAAAAGAAGACCAAGGAAAGAGACTAGCGTCATAAGGATACCGAACCAGGAGGCGATACTCAGTGGTGCCTGCGAAAAATTGATGATGCCGTCAATGGCGTAGCGGGAAAGCTTCCAGAAGCTCCACTTGGTTTGGCCTGCGGCACGCTCAATATTTTCGTAAGAAAGCCAGAAGGTCTTGAAGCCGACCCAGCCGAAAATGCCCTTTGAGAAGCGATTATACTCATTCATGGAAAGGATGGCGTCCACCATGTTCCGCCGCATGAGCCGGAAATCACGGGCACCGTCCATGATGTCGGCATCCGAGATCAGGTTGATGATCTTATAGAACAGGTGGGCAAACCAGCTGCGTACCGGAGGTTCGCCTTTCCGGTCTGCACGGCGCGTTGCAACACAGTCGTAGTCTTCGGTCTCGAGAATGTGGAGCATTTGGGGCAGAAGGGCAGGAGGATCCTGCAGGTCGGCGTCCATCACCGCGACATAATCGCCGTTCATGTTGCAAAGCCCCGCCAAAAGAGCGGATTCTTTTCCAAAATTGCGGGAAAAGGACAAATAGGTAATGTGAGGGTCCCTCTGTGCAAGCTGGCGGATCACCGGCAATGTCTGATCCGAGGAGCCGTCGTTGACGAACAAAATCTCATAAGGGGTATCCATGGTCTGCAGAACGCGGGTGGCCTCCTGATAGAACAGAGGAATGGAAGCTTCTTCGTTATAGCACGGAACAATGATTGAAATACTCATAAGATAAAACGCCTCGCTGTTTTCAGATGTTGTTGGAAATTGGGCCGGAGGGTCAGTAAATGCAAAGATGCAGCGTATCACCGTCAAAGATCAATTGCTGCGCAGATAAGGCATCCCAGTTCCGGCCCGCAAAGTAGGTACGGTAGGTTTCCGATGGCTCAGCACGCGAATAATTGTCCCCGAGGTAATAGTTCAGTGCGTTGAGGTCGCTCCAATCCTGGTTGAAAGAACTGCAGATCAAATCGCCTGAGTGACTGTACAGGTTCGGGTAGGCCGGTACAGCGGATTCAGCGTCGGCATAAAATGCAATCTTTCGGACCTCGATGCCGCTGGTCGCTTCGTACTCGGCAATGGCCTGTCCGACATAGTAACAGCGGTTCTCGTCCAGTGCGTTCAGCTTGTACTTATCAATATAAAGCTTGTGGAAGCCGAAATACTGCACGACCAGCAATGTGGCAACAGCGGCGACAGAGAGGACCTTTGCGGTGTGAGCGATGGCCGCAGCACCGGGCGAGCTGCGGTGATTGACCAGTGTGTTGATCGTCAGCACTCCGACGACACTTGCCAGAGGATAGACTGTCCGCGGCGCCCACCAGCCGGAACCCTGTAAAATGGTTGCGGCTGAGAAAACGCATGCAGAAGCAAAAAGGACAAAGAGATTCAGCATTTTAAAATGCGCATTTTTTTCGGAATTGCGGGTGGAGACCACAGCCGCCAGAAACACAAGGAAGACAAGTAGCAAAAAAGCAAAGTGCGGCAAAATGTCGAAAGTTTCCATATTGCACACCCAGAGCCCGCCGAAGAATTCTTTCAGGTTGGCAAGAAGATGAAATTCTGTCTGGAGCCTTGTGCCACTGAATACGGTTTTGAATGCGACAAAAGCCAAAAGGACCGGAATGGCATCCCCTTTCCGTGGATCGCGCAGATTATAACAGGTGAATATAGCCCTATGATATCATAAAGTATGGAAAAATCAAATTTTTACGCAAAAAAGCCCCCCGTAGGGAGCTGGATGCGAACGAAGTGAGCAGACTGAGAGGGTTTATCAGTTGCTCTGCTGATACACTTCTTTCAGGTGGGCGGAAAGCTTCATGTTCTCGCTGTAATCCACCGGCACCACAATGACGCTGGGCACGGTCTGCCGGAACGCTTCTTCCAGCGTGGGGATGAGGTCGGCGGCCTTTTCCACCCGGTAGCCCTTGCAGTGCATGGCCTCGGCCAGCAGCTTGAAGTCCGGGTTCGAGAAGTCCACATAGCAGTGCTCTCCGCCGAACTGCTCCTGCTCCTTCCACTTGATCAGGCCGTAGCTGGAATCCTCCCAGATGAGGGTGACGAAGGGCACCTTCTCGCGCACGGCAGTCTCAAGCTCCTGACTGTTCATCATGAAGCCGCCGTCGCCGCAGACGGCCAGAACCTTCTTGTCCGGGTTCAGCAGCTTGGCCGCAAAGGCACCGGGGATGGAAAAGCCCATGCTGGCAAAACCGTTGGAGATCAGGCAGGTGTTGGGCTCGTAGCAGTCATAGTGGCGGGCGATCCACATCTTGTGGGCACCCACGTCGCTGACGAGGATATCCTCCCGGCCCATCACCTTGCGCACGTCGGCAAGGATGCGGGCAGGCTTCATGGGGCAGCTGTCGTCGTCGGCCATGGCGGCGTGTTCGGCCACCATGGTCTCGCGCAGCTGGAGCACAAACTCCGGTTCGCTGTCCCGGTGGGCGCAGCGCAGAATTTCGTAAATGCTCTCGGAGATATCGCCCACCACTTCCACAGCGGGCTGATACCGCTTGTTGACGTCGGCCGGGGCATTGTCGATGTGCAGGATGGTCATATCCGGCCGTGCGCCCCACTTGGCGGGAGCACACTCCACGATGTCGTAGCCGATGGCAATGACCAGATCGGCCCGGTCGAACAGCTGGTTCACATAGTCCTTCTGGGGGATGCCGATGGTCCACAGGCTGTATTTGTCGTCCATGGGGATGATGCCCTTGGCCATCATGGTGTTCACCACCGGGATGTGCAGCCGGTCGGCCAGCTCGGTGACGGCAGCGGCGGCGTGGCCGCGCACCGCGCCCACACCGGCCAGGATGACTGGGTTCTTTGCCTCGCTGATCAGCTGCCCGGCGGCAGCGATGTGGGTGGGGTCGGCGTAAAGGTCGTGCAGCTGCTGGCGCTTCAGCGGTACGGCGTCGGCTGGCATTTTGGCAATGTTCTGGGGCAGGTCGATGTGGATGGCACCGGGCTTGCCCTTCTCGGCGTGCTTGAAGGCCAGCCGCACGATCTCACCCACCGTGTCGGGCCGGATGATCTGCTTGGAGCGCTTGGTGATCGGCTCGAACATGGCGGTCAGGTCCAGGTACTGGTGACTGGTCAGCTGCATCCGGTCGGTGCCCACCTGCCCGGTGATGGCCACCAGCGGTGCGCCGTCCAGATAGGCGTCGGCTACGCCAGTGACAAGGTTCGTTGCACCGGGGCCCAGGGTGGACAGGCACACGCCTGCCCGGCCGGTCAGACGGCCGTAGACATCTGCCATAAAGGCCGCGCCCTGCTCGTGGCGCACCGGGATAAAGCGGATATGGCTGTCCCGGATGGCAAACATCAGGTCCAGCGTTTCCTCGCCGGGGATTCCGAACATCACGTCCACACCTTCCGCTTCCAGACAGTCCACAAGGACCTGGGCGGTGGTTTTCTGTTTTTCCTGCATTTTTACGATTACTCCTATCATTCAAAAAAGAAAAAAGGCAGTGCAGCCCGTCTGGGCCACACTGCCTTTGCAGCTATTATTCTACCTTTTTTGCGCGGTTTCCACAAGAGCAAACTTCCACAAAAATACGCTGTTGCCCAGGGGAAATTCAGGCGCGGTCGGCGCGCTTTTTGCCGAGGTAAGCGGCCTTGACGTTTTCGTCGGCCAGCAGCTCGGCACCGGTGCCGGAGAGGGTCAGGGTGCCGGTCTCCAGCACGTAGGCGTAGTCGGCCACTTTCAGAGCCATGTTGGCGTTCTGCTCGTTCAGCAGCACGGTGATGCCCTGCTGATTCACAGTGCGGATGATGTCAAAGATCTCCCGCACTACGATGGGCGCAAGGCCCAGGCTGGGCTCGTCCAGCATCAGGAGTTTGGGCTTGCTCATCAGGGCGCGGCCCACGGCCAGCATCTGCTGCTCGCCGCCGGAAAGGGTGCCGGCGCTCTGCCAGCTGCGCTCCTTCAGGCGGGGGAACAGGCTGTAGACCCACTCCAGGTCTTTTTCGGTCTCGGCCTTGTCCTTGCGCAGGTAGGCACCGATCTTCAGGTTTTCGACGACGGTCAGGTCGGCGAACACCCGGCGGCCCTCCGGCGACATGGCAATGCCGCTGGCCACGATCTGGTCAATGGGCTTGCCCAGCAGCTCCTGCCCGTTCCACAGGATGGAACCGCTCTGCGCCTTGACAAGGCCGGAGATGGTGCGCATCAGGGTGGATTTGCCCGCGCCGTTGGCACCGATCAGGGTGACGATTTTGCCATCGGGTACATTCAGCGACACACCGCGCAGGGCCTGAATGCCGCCGTAGGAAACATGTAAATCCTTGATCTCAAGCATCTTCGTCCACCCCCAGATAAGCGTCAATAACACGCGGGTCGTTCTGCACCTCGGCCGGGGTGCCCTCGGCGATCAGACGGCCAAAGTCCAGCACATACACCCGGTCGGAAATATCCATGACCAGATCCATGTGGTGCTCGATCATGAACACGGTCAGGTTGAAATCGGTGCGGATGCGGTCGATGAACGCAGTCAGTTCTTCGGTCTCCTGCGGGTTCATACCGGCGGCGGGCTCGTCCAGAAGCAGCAGCTTCGGCTGCGTAGCCAGGGCGCGGGCGATCTCCACCCGGCGCTGCAGGCCGTAGGGCAGGCCGGTGGCCAGCTCGTCCCGCACATCCTCAAGGCCCAGCACCTTCAAAAGCTCCTCGCACTCCTCGCGCTGACGCTTTTCTTCATCGGCGTTCAGGCGGAAGGTGGCACTCAGCAGGTTCGCCGACCGGCGGCAGTGCTTGGCGATGAGCACGTTCTCGAACACGGTCTGGCTTTTCCACAGACGGATGTTCTGGAAGGTGCGGGCAATGCCCATCTGGGTGATCTTATCCGGCGTAGGCGCAATGATGTGGGAATACTGGCCTGCATTCTGGCCTTTGTAGAGCTTTTTCATCTTGCCGTGGGGCGTGTTCTCGATGATCTTGCGTCCCTCGAACCACACCGCGCCGTTGGTGGGGGCATACACGCCCGTCACAACGTTGAACGCCGTGGTCTTGCCCGCACCGTTGGGGCCGATCAGGGAGACGATCTGGTTCTTGTCTACTTTCAGGTTCAGGTTGTCCACGGCCACCACGCCGCCAAACTGCATGGTGGCGTTTTCAATGGTCAATACATTTTCACTCATTTGGAACGCACCTCCTTCTTGGCAGCCTTTGCCGCGGATGCAGGCTTTTTCTGGAACAGTTCCCGGTCGCCCATGATGCCCTTGCGGAAGAACAGCACCACCGCCATAATGATGATGCTGAACACCACCATGCGGAAGCCGGAGCGCAGCAGCGGCACCCGGAAGCCGCCGATCCAGGTCTCGTTGTCCAAAAAGCGCAGCAGCCATTCGGAGCTTGCAATGAACAGGAAGGATGCAATGATGGAGCCGGACACCGAGCCGATGCCGCCGATGACCACGATGAGCAAAATCTCATAGGTCATGCTGGACTTGAAGGTGGTGGCCTGCACGCTGGCCTGATACATGGCCAGCATCGCGCCGGAGATGCCGGCAAAGAAGCTGCTGATGATAAAGCTCATGCGCTTGTGGCTGGCAAGGTTGATGCCCATGGCCTCGGCGGCGATCTCATCGTCACGGATGGCCTTGAAGGCGCGGCCGTAGGTGGAGTTGATGAGCAGCAGGATGATGGCAATGCAGATGCCCGAGAACAGGAAGGGCATCACCGTTTCCAGATGCAGGGTGAAGCCGCCCAGTGTGATGTTGAAATTGGAAAAGCTGGTGAAGCCGTACAGCAGGTTGGAGCCGTTGGTCAGCGGGCCAAAGCCCTCGTACACCACGGCGGCGCGGATGATCTCCGCAAAGCCCAGGGTGGCGATGGCAAGGTAGTCGCTTTTCAGCTTCAGCACCGGCAGGCCGATGAGGAAGGCGAACAGCGCTGCGATGCAGCCCGCAAGGATCAGGCAGAAGATGACGCCCAGCAGCAGGCCGAAACCGCCCAGGGGCTTCGAGAGCAGTTCCGGGATGGAAAAGCCGATGCCGCCGTTTGCGTAGCGCTGGTAGATGGACTTCTGCGATGCGGCAGGGATGGTGAGGATGGCGTAGGTGTAGGCACCCAGCAGCATAAAGCCTGCCTGGCCCAAGCTAAACAGGCCGGTGAAGCCGTTCAGCAGGTTCATGGAGACGGCCACCAGTGCGTAAATGGCGCCTTTGCGCAGCACCGTCAGCAGCATGGAGGGCACAAAGCTCAGGTTATCCAGCGCCAGCAGCACGGCCAGCAGAGCGATGAGGCCCAGCGCCGCCCGGAGATAGATGCGTTTTTTCTCTTGTTTCATGGTCATCACACTTTCTCGGTCAGGTTTTCACTGAACAGGCCGGTGGGCTTGACGGCCAGCACCACGATCAGCAGCGCAAAAGTGAAGGCATCGCTGAAGGTGGTGGCACCGGCACCCTTGATAAGACTCTCGCAGATGCCAATGAGGAAGCCGCCGATGACGGCACCCGGGATGGAGCCGATGCCGCCGAACACGGCGGCCACAAAGGCTTTCAGGCCCGGCATGGCACCCACGGTGGGGGTGACGGCGGTGTAGTTCGAGAAGTACATCATGGAGCCGATGGCCGCCAGGAAGCTGCCCACCGCAAAGGTAAAGGAGATGACGTTATTGATCTTGATGCCCATGAGCTGGGCGGTCTCAAAATCGCGGGAAGCGGCACGCATGGCCATGCCGATCTTGGTCTTCTGGATCAGGGTAACGAGGGCCGCCACCAGCACGATGACGAGGAACGGTGTGATGACCGTCACCCGCTTGGTCTGGCAGCCCAGTACCGTGACGGTGTCGCTGATCCAGGGCAGGGCGGGGTACTGCTTGGCCAGACCGCCGGTGACGTACCACATCAGGTTCTGCAGCAGGTACGACATGCCGATGGCGGAGATCATAACGGACATGCGCGGGGCGGTGCGCAGGGGCTTGTAAGCCACTTTCTCCACCGCGATGCCCAGCAGCACGGTGGCCGCAATGACCAGCGGGATGGAAACGGTCAGCGGCAGGGAAGCGGTGGCGTACACCATCAGAAAGCCTGCCACCGTAAAGATATCGCCGTGGGCAAAGTTGATGAGGCGCAGGATGCCGTACACCATCGTGTAGCCGATGGCGATCAGCGCATACTGGCCGCCCACCGAGATGCCCGCCAGCAGATAGGGCAGAAACTTTGCAGCCATAAGGGGAACCCTCCATTTCTTACATCTTTTATCAGGATACAAGCAAAGCGCAGACAGGAGTTTTCCTGCCTGCGTTCTGCTGTTTTAAAAGCTTATCAGTCTTCCACGCTTTGGGTCTTGACGAACTCGAAGGCACCGTCAGCGGCCTTCTTGATGTAGGCCATGTCCTTGTTGGCGTCGCCGGTGGTCTGGTCAAAGGTGATGCTGCCGGTCACGCCGTCGTAGTTCACACCGTACAAAGCGTCCCGGATGGCGGTGCCGTCGGTGCTGCCTGCGGCCTTGATGGCTTCCAGAGCCACCATGTAACCGTCGTAGCCCAGTGCCGAGACAGCGGCCACGATGTCGTTGCCGCCGTTGTTGGTCAGCTTCTGGCTGTCGGCGTTCAGCCACTCCTTGAAGCCGGTGACGAACTCCTTGGCAATGCCGGAGTCATCGTTCTCATCAAAGAAGGTGGAGCAGTACACCTGCACATCGGTGCCCTTCTGGGCATCCAGAATGACGCTGGACTCCCAGGTGTCGCCTGCGGTGATGGGCTTATCGAAGCCTGCCGAAGCCGCCTGGGTGATGATCTGTGCCGCATAGGTGGTGGCACAGGGGGCAAAGATCACGTCGGCACCGGCGTTGATGGCGTTCTGGATGTAAGCGGAGAAGTCGGAGGTGCCCTCGGGGAACTGCTCGTTGGTCACGGTGCCGCCCAGTGCTTCAAAGGCGTTCACAAAGTAGGTGGCAAGGCCGGAACCGTAATCCTCGCCCAGCATACTCAGCACATAAGCGTTGGAAGCACCAAACTGATCCTTGGCAAAGCTGGCCATAACGGAACCCTGGAACGGGTCCAGGAAGCAGACACGGAAGTAATAGGGGTTTGCCTCGGTCACGGCGGGGTTGGTGCAGGAGCAGCCGATGGCCGGGATGGAAGCAGCCTGGAAGGTGGGGGCTGCTGCGATGGAGCAGCCGGAACCGTAGCTGCCCAGCACGATGGAGACCTTCTTGGAGACCAGTTCCTGTGCGGCGGTCACGGCCTTGTCGGTGCTGGACTGGTTATCCACTTCCACCAGCTCCACATTGTAGGTCTCGCCGCCGATGTCCACGGTGGGCGCAATGCTGTTGGCGTACTCGATGGCCAGCACTTCCTGCTTGCCGCCTGCGCCGTTATCACCGGAAGCCGGCTCAAACACACCGATCTTGATGGTCTTGCCGCCTGCAGCAGAACCGCTGGCGGAGCCACTCGAAGACGAGCAGCCTGCCAGAGCTGCGGCCGCAGCGGTGACGCCTGCCGCCTTCAGGAAATCACGACGAGAAATGAATGCCTTCATAAGAAATGCCTCCTCTATTATTTCTTAACACTTTCCCAGATAAAACAAGAAAAACCCGCAGCGGCGCAGTGATCCTCAGATCCTGCATCGTTGCGGGTTTCTTAGCAATGTTTTAGCACATGAAAAGGAACTTGTCTAGGCTAAATTTGATTTTTTTCAAATTTTCGTCAGATGATAAAAAGAAACTGTACTTGAATAGCGTGCATTTTGGGCGGTTTTGATACAAACTGCCCTTGCTACAAATACAGTTTCGCACAAAAGGTCGGACTTTATCTTGCCGCGCTCCCAAGGCGCATCTTGAAGTCGCGGTAGCCGAACCGCACAAGCTCCCGGCAGGAGCCGTCCTCGGCCAGTGCCCAGATGGGCGGCAGGGGCATGCCGTTGAAGGTGTTGTTCTTGCAGGTGGTGTAAATGGCCATATCGCCAAAGATGAGCTTATCCCCCTCGGTAAGAGGAGCGTCAAAGCTGTAATCCCCGACGATATCCCCCGCAAGGCAGGTTGGGCCGCCCAGCCGGACGGTGCACCGCTTTTCTTCCGGCTCACCTGCGTCCAGCAGGGGCGGGCGGTAGGGCATCTCAATGACATCCGGCGTGTGGCAGGCAGCGGACATGTCCAGAATGGCAAGGTTCGTCTCGCCATTGCACAGGGTGTCCAGCACCGTGGTGACCAGATACCCGGCGTTCAGCGCCCAGGCTTCACCCGGTTCCAGATACACCTGCACACCGTACTTTTTCTGCGTCTCAGTGATGCACTGTTCCAGCGTGGCAAGGTCGTAACCGGGGCGGGTGATGTGGTGCCCGCCGCCGAAGTTGAGCCACTTCATCCGGGGCAGCAGGTCCCTGAACTTCTCCTCCACCGCCGCCAGTGTCGTGGCCAGTGCGTCCGCATCCTGCTCACACAGGGTGTGGAAGTGCAGCCCATCCAGCAGCTGCGGCAGGGCCGGGTCTGCCTGCACGGCGGCGTCCCACTGGGCACGGGTGGTGCCCAGGCGGCTGCCCGGGGCGCAGGGGTCATAGATGGCGTGGCCCTCCTGCGTGGAACACTCCGGGTTCACCCGCAGGCCAACGCTCTTGCCCGCTGCCTTTGCCGCCGGGCCGAACTTTGCCAGCTGCCGGGGCGAGTTGAACACGATGTGGTCCGCGTAGTTCAGCAGCTCGGTGAACTCGTCTGCCCGGTAGGCGGCGCAGAACACATGATTCTCTTTTTCCGGCAGTTCCTCTTTGCCCAGGCGGCTCTCATACAGGCCGCTGGCCTCGGTGCCCGCAAGGTAAGGGGCCAGCACCGGGTAGACGTCAAAGTTGGAGAACGCCTTCTGCGCCAGCAGAATCTTGCAGCCGGTGCGCTGCTGCACGCCAAACAGAATCTCACCATTGCGGCGCAGCTGCCCTTCGTCCAGCAGGTAGCAGGGGGTGGGCAGAGAAGTCAGCGCTTCGTCAGAAAGCTTTGCCAGCCCCAAAAAGGGCGGGCGGGTGTCAGCCAGCCGCATCAGTCCACCAGAGCCGGGCTGTGGCTCTCGGAACGGGGCAGGCCGTACTTGTCCAGAGCGTCCAGATACGGGTCCGGATCAAACTCTTCCACAGTGTGCACGCCCTTGGTGGTCCACTTGCCGGTCAGCAGCATCAGCGCGCCGCACATGGCAGGCACGCCGGTGGTGTAGCTGATAGCCTGAGAGCCGACTTCCTTGTAGCACTCCTGATGGTCGCAGACGTTGTAGATGTAGTAGGTCTTTTCCTTGCCGTCCTTCTTGCCGGTGAAGATGCAGCCGATGTTGGTCTTGCCCTTGGTGCGGGGGCCAAGGCTGGCGGGGTCGGGCAGCAGGGCCTTGAGGAACTGGATGGGCACGATCTCCTGACCGTTGAAGTTGACCGGGGTGGTGGACAGCATGCCCACGTCCTCCAGACAGCGCATGTGGTCGAGGTAGCTCTGGCCGAAGGTCATAAAGAAGCGGATGCGCTTTGCCTCGGGGATGTTCTTGGCCAGAGACTCGATCTCCTCGTGGTGGAGCAGGTACATATCCTTCTGGCCCACCTGATCAAAGTTGTACTCCCGCTTGATGCTCATGGCCGGGATCTCCACCCAGTGGCCGTTCTCCCAGTAGCTGCCGGGTGCGGACACTTCGCGCAGGTTGATCTCGGGGTTGAAGTTGGTGGCGAAGGCATAGCCGTGGTCGCCGCCGTTGCAGTCCAGAATGTCGATGGTGTCAATGGTATCGAACTCGTGCTTCTTGGCATAAGCGCAGTAAGCCTGGGTCACGCCCGGGTCAAAGCCGCTGCCCAGCAGAGCAGTCAGGCCGGCTTCCTCAAACTTTTTGGCATAGGCCCACTGCCAGCTGTAGTCAAAGTAAGCGGAGAAGCCGGCTTCCTTGCAGCGCTTCTCATAGATGGCACGCCATTCGGGGTCGTCGGTGTTCTCGGGCTCATAGTTGGCGGTGTCCATGTAGTTGACGCCGCAGGCAAGGCAGGCGTCCATGATGGTCAGGTCCTGATAGGGCAGGGCGATGTTCATCACGAGGTCGGGCTGATACGCCTTGATGAGGGCAATCACTTCCTCGGTCTTGTCGGCGTCCACCTGCGCGGTGGTGATTTTAGTAGCAGTCTTCGGGGCCAGCTCTGCGGCCAGCTTGTCGCACTTGGACTTGGTACGGCTGGCGATGCAGATCTCGGTAAACACTTCGGGCACCTGGCAGCACTTGTGGATGGCAACGGAGGCCACGCCGCCGCAGCCGATGATCAGAACTTTGCTCATGTTGGGTTCTCCTTTGATTTTTTACAGTGAATTCAGAAAAGCAGACCTGGGGCCTGCGGCCCGGACTCCGCATACAGTTACAGTTTAGACCTGAAACCCGGGCCAGCCCTTGTCGAGGGCAATGAGGGTCTCTCGCAGCACCTTGCAGGCGGTGGCGGTGGAAACGCCGGTGGTGTCCAGCGTGGGAGCCAGCTCGTTGAGGTCAGCCGCCACGATGTTTGCTTTGGTCACGGTGCGGATGGCGTCCAGCAGCTGCAAAAAGCTCACGCCGCCCGCTTCCGGCGTGCCGGTGCCGGGGAAGCAGGAAGGGTCCAGGCAGTCAAGGTCGATGGTCAGATACACGGGTACCTTGCTTGCACACAGCAGTTCGGTCAGCTCGGCAAGGCCGGTAAAGTCGAACTTGTGCGTCTCGGTGTGCTGGGCAGCAAACTCAAACTCGGCGCGGTCCCCGCTGCGGATGCAGAACTGGTGGATGTGGCCGTCGCCTACCAGCTCGTGGCAGCGGCGCAGCACACAGGCGTGGCTCAGCTTTGCACCAAGGTAGTCGTCCCGCAGGTCAGCGTGGGCATCAAAGTGGACGATGTGCAGGTCCGGGTATTTCTTCACGGCGGCCCGCACGGCACCCAGGGTCACCAGATGTTCGCCGCCCAGCAGCAGCGGGAACTTGCCGTCGTGCAAAATTTCCTCTGCCCGGGCCTCGATGTCCGCAAGGGCGCTCTCACTGGAGCCGAAGCACAGCTCCAAGTCGCCGCTGTCGAAGACGTCAAAATCGGTCAGGTCGGCGTTCTGGTAGGGACTGTAGGTCTCCAGACCATAGCTTTCGTGCCGGATGGCCGCCGGGCCAAAGCGTGCACCCGGGCGGTAGCTGGTGGTGGAATCGTAAGGCGCGCCGTACAGCACGATGCTGGCGGCACGGTAGCTGCTGTCGCAGCCGATAAAGGTCTCAATATTGGGTTGCATCAGTGTTCCTCCACTTCCCGCAGCATTTCCTCAAGGAATGCCGGCAGGTAGAATGCCCCGACGTGCAGCCGGGTGGTGTAATAGCGGGTGCGCATGTTCAGCGCTTTCCACGCTGCGGCATCCAGGTCGTCGATGGGGTGGTACTTCTTGCTGGCAAAGCCGAACAGCCAGTAGCCTGCGGCAAAGGTGGGGATGTGGGCCTGATACACGCGGCTGATGGGAAAGGTGGACGCAATGCGCTTGTGGCTGCGCTGCATGGCGCTGGCGTCCTCAGCATAGAAGGGGCTGCCCTGCTGGTTGACCATGATGCCGTCGCCCTTCAGGGCGTTGAAGCAGCAGCCGTAGAACTCGCGGGTGAACAGGCCTTCGCTGGGGCCGAAGGGGTCGGAGGAATCCACGATGATGAGGTCGTACTCCTCCTCACAGCGGCGGATGAACTTGAGGGCGTTCTCAAAGTAGATGTGCACCCGGCGGTCATCCATGCGGCAGGCGTTGCCGGGCAGGTAGGCGCGGCAGGCTTCCACCACCTGCGGGTCCATCTCTACGAGGTCGATGCGCTCCACCCGGTCGTAGCGGGTCAGTTCCCGCACCACGCCGCCGTCGCCTGCACCGATGACCAGAATATCCTTTGCCTCTTTGTGCACGGCCATGGGCACATGCACGATCATTTCATCGTAGATGAACTCGTCGCGCTCGGTCAGCATCACGTTGCCGTCCAGTGTGAGCACCCGGCCGAACTCGGGCGTCTCAAAAATGTCGATGCGCTGATAGTCGCTCTGCTTGGAGTAGAGCTGTTTATTCACCCGGATGCTGTGCTTCACGTCCGGGGTGTGAAACTCGGAAAACCAGAATTCCATAAAGGTTCCTCCTTTACGCCAGAACGTTCAGGTGTAAAATGTCGGGGTCCTCGGGGCCGGTCATGCTGCAGCCCTTGGCCTTGGCGTACTCGATGTAGTTGAGAATTTCTTTGGTGATGCGCTCGCCCGGGGCCAGAATGGGGATGCCCGGCGGGTAGCACATGACGAACTCGCTGCACACCATGCCCTCGGTCTCGCGCAGCGGCAGGCTCTTTTTGGGGGCATAGAAGGCCTCCTGTGGGCTGGCGGCCACCACGGGGTCAATGTATTCCTGACTCAGCAGGCCGGTGCCGTCGGTGTGGTAGCGGCGCTTGATCTCGGCCAGCGCGCTCACCAGCCGCTCGATCTCCTGCGGGCGGTCGCCGATGGAGAGATAGGCCAGAATGTTGCCGATATCGCCGAACTCGATCTGGATATCGTACTCGTCGCGGAGGATATCGTACACCTCAATACCGGCAAGGCCGATGTCCAGCGTGTGGACGCTGAGCTTGGTGGTGTCAAAATCAAAGACAGAGTTGCCGTTGCACAGCTCCTTGCCAAAGGCGTAGTAGCCGCCCACGGCGTTGATCTCCTCGCGGGCATACTCGGCCATGTCGGCCACCTGATGAAAGACCTGCCGACCCCGCAGCGCCAGATTGCGGCGGGAAATGTCCAGACTGGACATCAGCAGGTAGCTGCCGGAGGTGGTCTGGGTCAGGTTGATGATCTGCCGCACATAGCCCGGGTGTACGTTGGGGCCGATGAGCAGCAGGCTGGACTGGGTCAGGCTGCCGCCGCTCTTGTGCATGGAGACGGAGGCCATATCCGCGCCTGCTGCCATGGCAGAAACGGGCAGGCCGCCGCCAAAGTAAAAGTGGGTGCCGTGGGCTTCGTCGGCAAGGCAGAGCATGCCCGCATCGTGGGCCATCTTGACGATGGCGCGCAGGTCTGAGCAGATGCCGTAGTAGGTGGGATTGTTCACCAGCACGGCCACGGCGTTGGGGTGCTCTTTGATGGCCTTTTCCACCTGCTCGCGCTTCATGCCCAGCGAGATGCCCAGGCGCTTGTCCACCTCGGGGTTCACATACACCGGGATGGCACCGCACAGCACCAGCGCGTTCAGCACGCTGCGGTGCACGTTGCGGGGCAGGATGATCTCATCGCCCCGCTTGCAGGCGGTGAGCACCATGCTCTGCACACTGCTGGTGGTGCCGCCCACCATCAGAAAGGCGTGGGCCGCGCCAAAGGCGTCGGCCGCCAGTTCTTCTGCTTCCCGGATAACCGATACCGGGTGGCAGAGGTTGTCCAACGGCTTCATGCTGTTCACGTCCACGCCCACGCACTGCTGGCCCAGAAAGGCCGTCAGCTCCGGGTTGCCGCGGCCCCGCTTGTGGCCGGGCACGTCAAAGGGCACCACACGCATCTGGCGGAAGCGTTCCAGTGCTTCGTAGATGGGCGCACGGCTCTGGTTCAGCCGGAACCGTGTACGATTTTCACTCATGCTTTTTCCTCCGTCCCTGGTCCCTTCGGCGCAAAACAAAAAGCGCAGGCCGCACACAAAGGTGCAGACCTGCGCTTTGAACGATCATTTGAAGGCGCGGGCAGAATCCCCCCGGCCATTGCGCCGGAGAACGCCCACTTCGCATGATTCAAAAAGACGGGATGACGAGAGTCTATATAGCAATTACACTTTTACTACTCTTATTGACCGTTTCACAAGTCTGCGCACCGGGTGCGCAATTTCATGGTTGTAAAGGAACCAACTTATAAAATTTGAGCTTTCAACTCAATCAATAATGGCAGCTTGCGCCGCCGGTCGGCAGTGGACCCGGCTGTCCGTATGGCCTTAGCCCCGCTGGGCGGTCCTTGAGTAAATTGCTTTGAAAAGACCCTGTTCTACGTCGCCTCTCAAAATCGTGTGTTAGCATACCATGCCGTTTTTTGCTTGTCAAGGCGTTTTACAAAAAATGTCAAAGATTTTTCACAAAGTATCACTTTTTCTTTGCCGGATCTTTGCCCGGTTTTGTGCGCGAATGGCGTCGTTTTGTGCGCAAACGGCAGGTTCTTTTCCCCGGGGAGTGTGCTATAATAAAAATGACAAGAAGTGGAAAGTGAGGGAAAAACGTGGCATTGCAGATCGCCATCGTGGAGGACCTGCAGCCGGATGCGCAGCGGCTGCAGGCATTGGTCCGGCAGGAGCTTGGGGCAGTGGAGTGCGGCATTTTCCCCAGCGGGGATGCCTACCTGCAGCAGATGCCCGCCCGGAAGGATGACCTTGTGTTTCTGGATATCTGTATGGAGAGCACCAGCGGCATCGAGACCGCCCAGCAGCTGCGCCGGGCAGACCCGGAAGTGCTCATCGTGTTCGTGACCTCCTCGCCGGAATATGTGTGGGACGCCTTCCCGGTGCACCCGTTCGATTACCTGCTCAAACCCTATGAGGAAGAAAAGTTCCGCAAACTTGCTGCCGAGCTGCGGCGGGTGCTCTGCCGCACCGAGCCGGAGCTGGAAGTGCGCATTGCCCGCCAGACCGTGCAGCTGCCGCTGCGCAAGGTGCTGTACGCCATGGCGCAGAACCATTTCGTCCGGGTGGTGAGCGAGGACGGCGAGTGCCGGGCCGCGTGCGGCTTTGCGCAGGTGGAAGAAAAACTGCGCACCGAAGAAAATTTTATGAGCTGCAACCGCGGCATCGTCATCAACATGGATAAGGTGCTGCGCTTTGAGGACGACTGCATTGAAATGCTGGACGGCACCCGCCTGCCCGTGCGGCAGAAAGACAAAAACGCCCTGTTCGCCCATTTTACCCAGTACCAGTTCCGCCACATGCGGCGGGAACTGTGAGCCAGGAAAGGAGCCGCCGCCGTGAACGCTGCCATCTTCGGACGTTATTTTCTGGATTATGCCCTGCTGTACCCCAGCGGCTTTCTGTGCCTGGCCTGCCTGTGGGAAAAGGTGCGCAGCCCCAGGCGCACCGCCTGCATCGCGGCGGTCGGCATCACGGCCGTGTGCCTGGTGTGCGCTGCGCTGTGCACGATCTTTGAGCTGGACAGCAACTTTTTGCTTCTGCCTATCGTGCTGTGCACCTTCTGGCTTTTGCGCTGGCGCATGAACGCGGAAGTGACCGTCAGCCAGACGGCCTTTCTGTTCTCCATCTCTGCCGTGATGATGGCCGTGTGTTCGCTGCTTTCCAGCATCCTGAACGCTCGGGCGGAGGCGGACAACCCCGGGACGGTCTGTCTGCTTTCCACTTCGCTGCTGCGCATGGTGCTGGCGGCAGTGCTGTGCACCCTGTTCTGGTTCACCGTGGTCAAGTGGAGCCGGTGGCTGCTGCGGGAGTACCGCGGCGAAGCGTTCTGGCAGTCGGCCTGGCCGCTGCCTGCCATCTATGCCGTCTACCTGATGTACTGTATGCCGAAGGACTCTGCCATTGTGCTGATGAACCGGGTGATGATCATCGCGGTGCTGGCGGTGTCCATCTCGCTGTTCGGCATCTTTCTGCTGCTGTACGAGATGTACCGCGTGGCGAAGGAGTTTACCCGCAGTTCCCAGCTGGAGCGCGAAAACCAGCTGCTGGGCATGGAAGCCCGCCGGTATACTGAGCTGCGGACCTACATGGAAAACACCCGCCGCCTGCGGCACGACTTCCGCCAGCACCTGCACGTCATTGCGGGCCTGACCGAGGCCGGGCAGCTGGAGGAGCTGAAAAGCTACCTGCACCAGTATGAGAGCGAGCTGAGCGAACAGCGGTCTGCGCTGTGTGCCAACGCCGCCGTGGATGCCCTGGCCGGGCACTACGACAACGAGGCAAAGCAGCAGGCAACGCCCATCGAGTGGAAGCTGGAGCTGCCCCGCCAGCTGCCGCTGCCGGAAGCCGACCTGTGCACGGTGCTGGGCAATCTGCTGGAGAACGCCCTGCACGCCAGCCAGCGGCTGCCGCCCGAGCAGCGGCAGGTGCGGGTGATGGCCCGGATGCTGAGCCCCGCCATGCTGGGCATTGTGGTGGAGAACAACTACGACGGCGTGCTGAAAAAGCAGAGCGGCATTTTGCACTCCACCAAGCACGAGGGCGTGGGCGTCGGGCTGGTGTCCATCGAGACGGCAGTGCACAAATACAGCGGCAGCCTGAACATCGAGACCCAGAACCATGTGTTCCGGGTGAATGTGCTGCTGAACCTGTAAGACAAATAAGACAAAAACCTCCGCAGTTTCGTCCGTTTCGGGCGGCTGCGGAGGTCTTTTTGTATGTGGGAGAGTTACTCCCGGTTCTTGAGCACTTCGGCAGGGGTCATGCGGTCGAGCCTGCGCACCAGCACCAGGTCGATGAGCAGGTAGCACGCCAGCACGCCTGCGTAGATGACGGCGTACAGCTGCGGCGGGAAGCTCAGCTCCAGCCCGGCGGCAACGTTGGACACGAAGTAGGGGTAGATGACGTCCATCAGCCCCTTTGCGGTCGGGATGCACACCAGCGCGCCAAGTGCCGCCACCACGAAATTGCCGTCCAGATACAGCCGCCGCACTTCGCCGGTGCGGTAGCCGAACACCTTCAGCAGCGAGATGGAATAGGATGCGCGGTCGATCATCACCTTGATCATCAGGTACAGCACCACCAGGAAGATGACCACCGAGAGCACGCTGACCAGGATGACCATGGGCATCATAAGGTCGGTGAACACCGCCGAGGCCTGCTCGATGTTCTGGCGGCTGACGGTGGCGTACAGCAGCCCGGTGTCGATGTCCAGCGCGTGGTCGGCGAACACCGTGTTGTAGTAGTCGTCGCTGCGGCCGAACAGCTCCTGCATGGCGTCACGGTCCATGAAGATATAGAGCCCGCTGGCGTAATGGACCACGTCCGTCACCGTGAAGGCGTAGTTCACGTCATTCACTTCGTCCCGCAGCACCAGCACATCGCCCTTGCCCACACCGAACTTCTGGGCCACAGAGCTGGCAATGACCACCTCGCTCTTTTTGGCGGTGGGGGCCACATCGGGGAAATAGGGGCAGCCCAGGTCGATGCCCAGCATGGTCACATCCAGATCGTAGCCGTAGGAAGTCTGGCGGAGGGTCTCAGCGTAGGCCGGGGTGCCGCCCTCCGGCACCTCCTCGGTGGGGTATTTGTAGGTGTAGCAGTATTCGTAGGTGGTCTCCAGAATGCTGCGCCGGTTGAAGTTGTCGCAGTAAACATAGCAGTCCAGCGCGATCATCAGCACCAGCAGGCAGATGAACATGCCGCCCAGCACCGCAAAGGCCGAGCGCAGCTCCCGCAGCAGCTGGCGCAGCTGGAACCGGGGCAGGAAGCTCAGGTGCCCCAGGTCGATGCGGGAGATTCTGCTGGCGTGGCTGGCCTTCTGCTCACTGCGCAGCAGTGAAAGGGCGGTGCGGCTGAGCGACTTGCGGATGACGATGCAGTTGACGGCAGCCGCGATCACCGGCGGCATCACCAGTGCATACACCAGCAGCAGGCCCGGCAGCCGGACGCCCAGCTGCGGCAGGGAGTAATACAGGCAGCGGGGGTGCGCACCTCGTTGCGGTAGTTCTTGTGGATCTGGCCGTCCTTCAGGAGGACCACCTGATGCACCATGTTCTTGATGGCGTTGTTGTGGGTGACGATGAGCATGGTGGTGCCGTACTGGGCGTTCACCCGCTCCAGCAGGGTGAGGATCTCCCGCGAGGTCTTGCTGTCCAGCGCGCCGGTGGGCTCGTCGCACAGCAGCAGGCGCGGATTTTTGATGAGGGCCCGGGCGATGGCGCAGCGCTGCTGCTGGCCGCCCGAAAGCTGGGCCGGGAACTTGTTCTTGTGCTCGGTCAGGCCCAGCACCTGCAAAAGCTCGCCGAGGTCCAGCGGGCTGCGAGTGAGGTACTGGCACACCTGAATGTTCTCCTGCACGGTCAGGTCCGGCACGAGATCGTAGAACTGGAACACGAAGCCCAGCTCCTCCCGGCGGTAGTCCGAGAGCTGCTTTGCGTTCAGGCCCACGATCTCCTTGCCGTCCACCACGATGGAGCCGCTGTCCACCGTGTCCAGCCCGCCGATGCAGTTGAGCAGGGTGGATTTGCCTGAGCCGCTGGTGCCCTGAATGACGCACATGTCACCCTGCTGCACCTCCAATGAGACATTTTTCAGCACCTGCGTGTAGCTGCCGCCTTCGCCGTAGCTCTTGCACAGGTCGTTTACTTCCAGATACATGACTCCGTTCCTCCTCAAAAAGTTTACACAGCATAACACTGTTATGTAAAAGGGCTTATAAAAACCATGACGCAGCAAATGCGCCATGGAAAAAGCGGCGGATTCAGGGGCCGGGGCTGACGGGGGGCTGGAACAGGCCGTTCCAGCCGCTGAGCATATACTGCAGGATGTCCTGCAGGTGGGCCAGCGCCTTCTGCTCGTCCGGCTCGTGGGTGAGCAGGTGCACAAAGGCGTCGATCTGCATGTGGGCCAGCCAGTGGATGGTGTAGTCCTGCGGCGGGGTCACGCCCAGCAGCGCGGCCTGCCGGTCGGCCAGCTTGCGGTAGTGCTCCTCCGAGATGGCCACCAGCTCGTCCACAAAGTGTTCCAGGCTGGAGCCGTAGCTGCCGGTGAGCAGCAGCAGAAACAGGTCGTAGTTCTGGTACAGCAGGTGCAGCACCTGCTGGGACGCATAGGCATCGTCGCGGAAATCGTTCTCCGCCGCGTCCTCGCCGCTGTCCAGCACCAGCAGCTCCTGCCGCATGTGCTCGGTGAGCATGGCTTTGAGGGTGTTCAGCTGCGGGGCCACCAGCGAGGTGAACAGATCGTCCTTATCCTTAAAAAAGAAATACAGCGCACCGGTGGTCACGCCGGAGGCTTTGCAGATGCTGCGCAGGGAAGCGCCCTGGTACCCCTTGGCCAGAAACTCGGCCCGGGCGCTCTGCAGCAGCTTTTCTTTGGTTTCGCGTTCGTCTTTCATGCAGTCTCCTGTATCAAGCTGGATAACACCGTTATGTTGGCATAAACGAACGGACCTTGTCAAGAGCAAACTTGCCCGGGCAGGGCGGAGCGGGTGGCTGCACTTCCGCTGCCCCCTATCGTTTTTGCCAAAAGTGTGCTAGAATAGACACAAAACAAACATCGAACGGCAATGGCTGGGCAGCGCATATCGGTTTTGCAAAGAGCCCGGATGCAGCGTGAAATGCGGAAAGAGAGCCGGACGGGAAAAATGAGGAACAGTATGAAACAGACAGAACAGAGAATGAAAACGCGGTGGATCCTTGTGTTCCTTGCCATGTTGGTCTGCTTTTGCGGCTGGTGGGCAGTGCGCAAAGAAGGATTTTTTGCGGATGAACTTTATTCTTATGGACTTTCAAACAGCGATTATGCGCCGTTTTTGAGTTGGTATTATAACGGTGAACGCGCGTACAGCGGCACGAGCGCCGAACACATTTACAGTCGGGAGGACTTTATGTCCTATGTTGCTGTGCAGGAGGGCCAACGCTTCGACTATGCGTCGGTTTATTATAATCAGACGCAGGATGTCCACCCGCCGGTATTCTACTTTTTATTGCACACGGTTTGCTCGCTGTTCCCGGGCAGCTTTACAAAATGGACTGGCCTTGGCCTGAATTTTGCACTGTTCGGCGGCACCATTGCGGCATTGTATGCACTTGGCATGGAGATTTTTGAAGGGGAGAACAGTTGGAAAAAGTCGCTGTTCGTCTGCGCGCTGTATGCATTCAGTGGAGAGGCAATCTCAAATGCAACGATGATACGAATGTATATGCTTCTGACCCTGTTTACCACCGTGTTGGCGCTGCTGCTGGCAAAGGCTCTGCGCAGGCCGACGCTTGTCCGGTATCTGTTGATCGGCATCGTCATTTATCTGGGAATGCTCACGCAGTATTTCTATGTGATCTATGCATTTTTATTGTGTGCAGTGTATGATTTTTACCTCATGCTGCGGCGGGAGTGGAAACATGTGGTGCAGTTTTCAGCGGCGGCTTTGGCTGGTGTTGGCGGAATGATGCTTACATTCCCCTGTTGGCTTGCGCAGCTGCACTCCCAATCGACGGTCTCGCTGGACACTACAACGGATAATATCCTGAACTTGAGCCAGTACCCCAAGGGCCCGTTGGAATTGACGGGATGGAGCATTGTGGAGTTTGGCGTGGGCGCGGGGATCATGGCGCTGCTGCTCCTTGTGGCATTGACGAAAAGATTTCTTCCGGGAAAACTGCGGCAGACTGTGCTGATTGCACCCCGCGCAAAACTAATAACGATCCCGGCGCTGGCTGCGTTCATCGTGATTGCAGTGATCTCGCCGTATAAATCCCTGCGGTATGTATACCATCTGCAGCCGCTGGAAGCACTCTTTTGCGGCTGTGGCTTTTTTGCTGTGCTGGATACGCTGGGACAGAATGCACGAAAGAAAATCACACAGGCTGTGTGTGCACTGATGCTTGTGCTGGCCTTTGTGTTGACGCCGGAGCGGATGTACATTGGTAACCGGAAGGTGAATGAAGAACTGGAACAGTACAGCGACGCGCAGTGTGTGTCGCTGATCGGAGATATGACGGCATTCACATCGGAGCTCCCGGAGTATCTGCACTTCAAAGAGATTTGTGCGGTGCAGGACACTTCCAGCACGCTGCTCCGGGAATATTGCACCGGTGAGAGTGATTCCATGGTGGTGTTCATTTGCGGGCGCGGCCTGTGGCAATTCGTCACTCCAGGCGAAGTGGAGCAGATCACGCAGGAAAATCAGGCGTCAGCAGAGGAGATCGCACGGCTGGGCGGATATACATCCGTTGAAATGCTGGATACGCAGGAATTTTCTCAGATCTGGGTGCTGAAAAAATAAGTATGCGGCACCATCAATAAAAATCAAACGATCGCTCAGGAGGTCTCCCTCATGCTCAAACGACTGCGCAACGCGCACCCGGTCCTGTTCTGCATCCTGGTCGAGGTGCTGTTCCTCGGCAGCCTGTTCGTATCGGACCTGGTCTTTACCTTTGTACTGCTCTTTGCCCGGGCAGATTTTTCCGCCCTGGACGGCTACCTTTACAGCGGCCTGCAGGAGCTTGTGGGCACGCTGGTGGTGGTGCTGGTGCTGCAAAAGACTGGCCGCCTCGGGCTGCTGCGGCGGCGCGGCAGCGGTTTTTTCAATGGCCTGCTGGTGGGCATGTACCCGCTGGTGATGATCGGCTACAGCCTGGCGGGCTCGCTGATGTTCGAGCGGCCGGACGACCGGGCGCTGCTGCCGCTGCCGCGCATCCTGAGCTTTCTGGTCAGCATGATGCTGGTGGGCGTGGCAGAGGAGTTCGTCTTCCGCGGCGTGGTGGCCCAGACCCTGCTGGAGCACTACGGCACCAGCCGGGGCGGCATCTGGAAAGCCTGCCTTGTGTCCGGCGTGCTGTTCGGCGCGGCCCACCTGACGAACCTTCTGGGGTCGGCACCCTTCGGCGTGCTGATGCAGTGCCTGTTTGCGGCATCGCTGGGCAGCCTGTTCGCGGCCATCTACTTCCGCACCGGCAACATCTGGGTGACGGTCTTCCTGCATGGCATGATGGATATCTCCTCCATGATCATCGGCGGCATGTACGGCACCGTGACCATGGCCGAGAGCGTGAGCAGCTACGATTCCTCCATGCTGATCTCGGTGGCCGTGTATCTGATCCCCATGCTGTTTTTGCTGCGCAGAAAGAAGCTGCCGGAGGTGCAGCTCTACTGGAACGCCTACGCCAAAAAATAAAGGCAGAAGGCAAAAAAATCCTTGCTTTTTGCAAGGGGTTCTGGTATACTGTATCTGTTACCGTGGTACGGGGCTGGGAGTATGCCCGCTTTTTGGGAATGCCGTTTCCCGCCGCTGTTCCATTGGCACATAAAATTTTATAAAGAGGTATGTAACTATGAACAAGCAGGAAGTTATGGCCAAAGTCGCTCTGACCGAGAAGGACACTGGCTCCCCCGAGGTTCAGGTCGCTCTGCTGACCGCTCACATCAACGAGCTGAACGAGCACCTGAAGAAGAACCCTAACGATCACCACAGCCGCCGCGGTCTGCTGAAGATGGTTGGCCGTCGCCGCAATCTGCTGGCTTATCTCCAGAAGAAGGACATCGAGCGTTACCGTGCTCTGATCGCAACTCTGGGTCTGCGTAAGTAATTTAAACAGAGGGCAGGTACCGCAAAGGTGCCTGCCTTTTGCTTTATGTACAAATGGCAGCGGCTGCGTATTGCAGCAGTAAATCGAACGCCTGTGCCGAAAAAGCAGTGCACGGACGTTGGATTTATTGCTATGATGCGCGTGCCACCGCCTTTTGGATAGAAAAAAATAAAAGATCCAAGGAGGCAAAAACAATGGCAATTGAATTTGGTTCCCGCAGAGAGACCTTTGAGAACTACAAGGTCTACGAGACCATGCTGGCAGGCCGCCCGTTCAAGGTCGAGATGGGCAAGATGTGCGGTCTGTCCAACGCCAGTGCGCTGATCCGCTACGGCGAGACCTGCGTCATGTGCAACGTGGTCATGAGCCCCAAGCCCCGCGAAGGCGTGGACTTCTTCCCCCTGAACGTGGAGTATGAGGAGAAGCTCTACGCCGCAGGCCGCATCCCCGGCAGCTTTATGCGCCGCGAGGGCCGCCCCGGTGAGCGCGCCATCCTCACCAGCCGCGTGGTGGACCGCCCCATGCGCCCGCTGTTCCCCAAGGAAATGCGCAATGACGTGTGCATCACCATGACCGTCATGAGCCTGGACCCCGACTGCAGCCCTGAGATCGCCGGTATGATCGGTGCGTCTCTGGTCACTGCCGTGTCCGACATCCCCTGGAACGGCCCCATCGGCGGCGTGCAGGTGGGTCTGGTGGACGGCGAGATCGTGCTGAACCCCACCCAGGAGCAGCGCAAGGTCAGTGACCTGGCCCTGACCGTTGCCGCCACCATGGACAAGATCGTCATGATCGAAGCCGGTGCCAACGAGGTGGACGAGGACACCATGCTGAACGCCATCAAGGCCGCTCATGTGGAGATCAAAAAGACCATCGAGTTCATCAACAAGATCGTGGCCGAGCGCGGCAAGAAGAAGATCGACTTCCAGGTCGTGGGTCTGGATATGGACGTGTTCCACGCCATCCAGGACAAGTATCTGGACGACTTCAAGGCTGCCATGGACACCGACGACAAGAACGTGCGTGACGCCGCTCTGCTGCCCATCATGGACAAGATCGCCGAGGAGTACCCCGACCTGTCCGCTGCCGACCTTGACCTGGTCAGCTACAAGATGCAGAAGTTCGTCGTGCGCCGCTGGCTGCTGGACGAGGGCAAGCGCGTGGACGGCCGCGGCATCAACGAGATCCGCCCGCTGGCTGCAGAAGTGGGCATTCTGCCCCGTGTGCATGGCTCCGGTATGTTCACTCGCGGTCAGACCCAGGTGCTCACCACCTGCACCCTGGGCGGCACCAAGGACAACCAGCTCATGGACGACCTGACCGACGAGCAGACCAAGCGCTACATCCATCACTATAACTTCCCGCCGTACTCCGTCGGCGAGGCCCGCGCACCCCGCAGCCCCGGCCGCCGCGAGATCGGTCACGGCGCACTGGCCGAGCGCGCTCTGGTGCCCGTGCTGCCCTCGCTGGAGGAGTTCCCCTACACCATCCGCTGCGTGTCTGAGGTGCTGAGCTCCAACGGCTCCACCTCGCAGGCTTCCATCTGTGGTTCGACCCTGGCTCTGATGGACGCCGGCGTGCCCATCAAGGCACCTGTTGCCGGCATCTCCTGCGGCCTGATCACCGAGGGCGACCGCTGGATGACCATGCTGGACATCCAGGGCGTGGAGGACTTCCACGGTGATATGGACTTCAAGGTGGGCGGCACCCGCAAGGGCATCACCGCCATCCAGATGGATATCAAGATCGACGGCCTGACCTACGACATCATCGCAGAGGCCTTCGAGAAGTGCCGTAAGGGCCGCCTGTATATCCTGGACGAGATCATCAAGCCCGTCATCGCTGAGCCGCGCCACGAGCTGAGCCGCTACGCACCCAAGATGTTCAGCATGATGATCCCCACCGATAAGATCAAGGACGTGATCGGTAAGGGCGGCAAGGTCATCCAGGACATCTGCGCCACCTGCAACTGCAAGATCGATGTGCAGGAGGACGGCCATGTGTTCGTCTCCGCCGTGGATCAGGAGGACGCAAAGCGCGCCATCTTCACCATCAAGACCATTGTGGAGGATCCCGAGATCGGTGCCATCTACAAGGGCAAGGTCACCCGCCTGATGAACTTTGGTGCCTTTGTGGAGATCGCACCGGGCAAGGAAGGTCTGGTGCACATCTCCAAGCTGGACACCAAGCGTGTGGAGCGCGTGGAGGATGTGGTCGCCGTGGGCGACGCCATCGTGGTCAAGGTGACCGACATCGACCAGCAGGGCCGCATCAATCTGAGCCGCCGCGACGCCATCCTGGCACTGGAAGCCAAGCGCGCCGAGCAGGCACAGCAGCAGTAAGCGCCCGATCCAATCAGCAAAAAAGAGGACCCGATGCAGACGATGCATCGGGTCCTCTTTGTATAACGAGATGAAATTTATACCGTGCGGTACCGACGGTCCAACGTCCAGCCGAAGGCGAACAGCAGCAGGCCGCTCACGGCCATCACCGGCACGGGCCAGTTCAGCTGGCCGGTCTTGGGCAGGGCGGGGTTCGCCGGGCGGCCGGGCTGAGCCGGAGTATCCGTGTCGGCGGGGGTGGACGGCTCATTGGGGGCGTCCGGGGAATCCGGCGTGGCCGGGGTGCTCGGGCTGTCGGGGGAGACGGGGGTGCTGGGCGTGTCCGGCGTTTCCGGGGTCTCCGGCGTGTACGCGCCCACCTTCGGGCTGGCGTCCACATCGTAGAGCCACTGGCCGTCCTCTGCCAGTGGCAGGGAAACCAGGAAGGGGTTCACGGCCTTGTAGCCTGCGGAAGCCTTGGTCTGCGCCACGAGGTACAGGCCCAGCTCCAGATCTTCAAAGACTGCGTTGCCGTCGTTGTCCACGGCCTGCACCGTGCCTTCCGAACCCGGGGCCAGATAGTCCAGCAGGCGGCCTGCCAGAGAGCTGTCGCCCAGATCGTTCAGGTCGCCCAGCTCGATGCCGCAGCCGTAGAAGTCGCCGCAGTATTCAAAGCTCAGGTCGCCGTTTTTGCGCTGGACCTCGGCCACGCGGTAGATGGTCAGCTCGCCGCCGCGCAGGGCCTTCTGGCTGGCTTCGTCGTACAGGCGCACCCGGATGGTGCCGGTCATGGGGTCGCCGTTGCGGTCAGTCAGCTTGATGTTGGCGCTGGTGGCAAAGGCGGGCAGTGCGCTCACCGCCAGAAGACACAGCATCAAAAGCAGGGCCGCAGCGTGCTTTTTGAACTCAGTGCGTTTCATTTCTTTCACCTCTTGAAGATTTGCGTTTGCGGGTGGAGAACAGCAGCCAAATCAGCAGTGCCAGCAGCAGCGGCAGGGCAATGATGGGCGCCGTGATGATAGGTTCGATCTTGGTGGCTTCGCTGGTGACGCGGATGTGCTTGAGTTTGTCCGGCGTCTCGATGCGTCGGCCGCGCACCAGCAGGCGGTGGGAGTTGATGCCGTAGGGGGTGCAGGTCATGAGGGTGACGTAGTCCTTGCCGTCCACCACCTGCAGGTCGTCGGTCTCGGTGGGCAGGACGATGGAGATCTGGTCCACCTCATAGGTGAGCACCCGGTCCAGCACCGTGATGGTGAAGGTGTCGCCCACTTCCAGCTGGTCAAGGTTGGTGAACAGCTTGGCGCTGGGCAGGCCCCGGTGGGCCGAGATGACTGCGTGGGTGCTCTCGCCGCCCACCGGCAGGCTGGTGCCTTCCAGATGGCCCGCGGCCACCTGCAGCACGCCGTCGCTGGTGCCGTGGTAGATGGGCAGCTCCACGCCGATCTTTTCAATGGTGATGTAGCCCATGATGCCGGTGCCGGTCACGTCCAGCGTGCTTTCGTAGCTGGGGAAGCGGTCCGGGTGGTACAGGGCGTCCGGGTCGGCGGCGATCTGGGCGTTGAAGGCGTCTGCGGCGTCAAAATAGGCGCTGTAATCCGCGTTGGTCAGCTTGTCCACATCGGCGGCGTAGGTGGCCACCGCGCGGGACTGGTGCCGCTGGTTGACGTAGTCGCTGAGGGTGGGATATAACATCACGGATAGACCCACGAAAAAGACGAGGATCAGGATCATGGTGCTTTTGTTCTTTTTCATGGGCTACTCCCTAATGTTATAAGGATAGGAGCCGGAGGCCTTTTGGGCCCCGCGCTCCGGTGCTGTGGGGGATAAAGGAGAAATTACTTGTTCTCCATGCGCTTCTTGGTGACCAGCAGGACGATGGCTGCCACCATCAGGCCGCCGCCGATGACATAGAACAGGGTGGTGCCCATGCCGCCCGTGCTGGGCAGCACAGTACCGGCCTTGTTCTCAACGCGAACAACGTGGTCGTCAGCAGTAGTATCGCCGTACTTAACAGTGTAAGAAATGGTCTGACTTGCAACCGTGGGCAGAGTACCGCGATCAATCACAACGGTAATAGGAGCGGTCAGCTTGTTATAGCCCACAGGAGCCTTGGTCTCCTCCAGATAGTAGGTGCCAGCGTCCAGACCCTCAAACGTGATGTTACCATTAGCGGGGGTCTTGACCTTGATGGCTTCAGTTGCGTTGTTAGTCCAGCCGGTCAGCTTGTAAATGCTGGTGTTAGTGCCAGTTTCGGTGAACATTGCGTACTTCTGGGTGTCGCCGTCCTTCTTGTACAGCTGGAACTCAGCATCTGCCAGAGCGTGGTTAGTATCATCACCGCCGAGGTTTGCAAACTTGCGCACGCCCATCTCCCAGACGTAGGTCTTGGTGGTGGAGGACTCGGTCGTGGTGGAGTTGTTACCGTACGTCAGAACGGCTTTGTTGTCGTTGCCCGCAGTACCAATTACTGCATCAGAAGTAACAGTGGCACTATAATCTACTTGGATGCGATCGAAAGGCATCAGCGTCTTGCGGAATTTGATCTCAAAGGTGCAGCTATCGTTGGGAGAAGTTACCAGCTCATAATCGTTATTGACGGTGAGATAATCAGCGAATTCGTTTTCGGCACCGGCACGATCACGGAGGAGATAGACCTTAACAGACTCAGAATTGAATTTCAACCCGTTGGACATGGTATCGTGCAGAACGTAGTTGGTGGGATTACCATCGGTCACATGAATGCGGGTTTGGAATTTCACCGTGTCACCAATGCCGGCATCATTGCTGTAGCCAAGAGTATCGCCTTCGTAAACTTCCTTTTCGATAGTGGGCTTGCTGTTCTTCTCTCTGATTACTGCGTTCGGGTCGGTAGTACCAATGGAGCAGAGAGCACCCTTGTCCAGGTCGACCAGGTCGGAAACCACCAGATACCAGCCGAGGGGCAGATTGCTAAATGTAAGAGTAATGCCGTTAGCCGTGGCAGAGCCATCTTCAAGGACATTATGGGGAGGATATTCAGCATATTTACCGGCACTGTTTGCAATTTGCTGAATAGCAGTGCCATTATTCTCAGGATTGCTATTGATCCAGGTAACAGCACCGGTTTCTTTGTCTAACTTAAAGTTATTGTTTTCTCTGAGAATGAAGTCTTCCCAAGCTCCATTCGCCGTATAACGGTAAGCTTTGGTATCTGCGTGGTACTCCAGATTCAGAATACGGTAAATTTTATAAGTCTGGTTCGTAACGGCGTTCTCAATGGTAATGCTACCAGTGCCAGTGGCAGCAGCAGCGGTAGCATCACCATCAGTCGCAAATGCCGGGATCGCCATGGCGCACACCATGGCAGCTGCCAGCAGTACAGCCATGAGTTTCTGAATGGTCTTTTTCATAGTGGGTGAAAGTATCCTTCCTATTTTTTATGATTCCTCGTTGTAAAAACGGTCCTGTCTGCGGCGCAGAGAGTTTTGCGGCCGCAATGGAGGGTGCAGCTTGTTTTAATCTGCCCTCCTCTCGCGTCTGCGCTTTTGACAGAAACCACACACCAGTGCGGCAAGCACCATGGTGCCGCCCACTGCTGTATACAAAGTGGTACCGGCTCCGCCGGTAGAGGGGAGTTCGTAGTCCCCGGCGGGGGTCAGCTTGTTGGTCACAGTCAGCAGGCCGCCGCCTGTGACGCCGAGAGTATTGCTTTCACTGTATGTAGCAGTGTATTTGCTGTTTTCCGGTTCTTCAATATAATAACTATAGCCGTTTGTAACATCGGAATAAACAGCAGTCCAGTTGTTATCCTTATTCAAGGTAATGGTCTGAGCAAAGCTGGTATCGCGCTCTGCCTTGGTGTGGCCGGTTTGGTAGCGGTAAAGGTTGACGGTGATGCTATCCACTGGGATGTCAGAACTGTTCGTAATCATTTTGCCGTCCTGATCCCGCCAGAACTTCTGAATCGTCAGCTGGCTGCGTTCGTTGGGCACATACAGTTCCGGCGAGGTGTGATACTTATATATGGATACCTCTGTCTGTGCCGGGACACTGATTGTGTTGTTGCCAACAGCTTTCTTATAAGCATCCTCTGCGGTCTGGCTGTCATTGTCCGTCCAGATAAAGAAGTATTCCTTATCCGACTTACGGTAGCCACTCGGCGGGTCTGTCTCCTTCAGCTTGTACAGGGTAGAAGTGTTGATGGTTACATTGTTTTTTTCTCCAACGTAAAGGCCTAAGCTGCCGTCTTCTCCGGTCTTTGGCAGTTCCGTACCGTTATCCCATTTGCCGGTGGTGGAATCGAATTTGTACAGCGTAAACACGGCACCGGGCAAACCAAGATTCTGGTTCGCACTGTCTACCTTATATAGGGTCAGCAGATTCTGCGTGATACCACCCCAACCATTGACAGCGTCTAGTTTGGTCTCTTTTTTACTGTCCTCATAACCGTCAATGTGCGCTGTGTTTTCAAGCGTGACCTTATCATTACTTGCGTCGGTCACATAGTCGTATTCCAGCACAAAAGCTTGTTCATCCGGGAATGTGAGCGTCATTTCATACACATTCTTGTTATTCTTGTCGGTATAGGAACGGAGACTAAGGCCGTAATAATTATCCGGCAGGGGAGTATCACCATCCTGCTTGGGGTAGCTGTACAGCTTGACCGTACTTCGGTCCAGATGAGCGGTAATACCCGCAGTGTTTACGGTCATTGTATCCGTCATGGTGACCGTTCCGGTTGTAGAAAGCTTTTTTGCGGCAGGATTGATCACAATGGAATAACTGGCACGCCTGTCCCCGTGTCCGTCGTTTTTCGTACCGGTTTTGTTCAGTACAGGGGCGGTAAAGGTGGCGTCTGCATGTGCTGTATTCTCACCCCATGCCGCTGCATTCGTATAAGTCTCTGTTTCCTTATTTGGGTCATCGGTCCACGCAGAGTCGTTAACCCTGACTCTATAGCGAATCAAAATGGCCTGTACGTTTGCAGCATCTTCAGCACTGAGGTTTTTCAGGTTAGCCAGAGAGAAAGTAATTTTACCGTCATCCACGGACCAGCTAAAGTTATCACTCAGATTATAATTGCTAAGTTTTTGAGTGACTTTCGTATCGCCGGTTTTGAAAACAGCATAGAAGGACTTATTGTTTGTGTTATCGGGAACTACACGGCTGTCCGGTGTATCGGTGACCGTAACAGAACTATTGGCGGAGAAAGACGCCCAATCCTCAACCTTCAGTGTCAGCTGGTAATAAATGTAATTATCCTTTTCTCTATTATAGTCTGTCGTAAGGCTGTCGTCATAGTTTCCGATTTTCTTACTACCAGGGTCGCTTGTAGAAACACCCTTGCTCAGCGTAGGGGTGGGCTTGGTCTTGGTGTAAGCGTACTTTGCCTCGTTGCCACCGATCTTGTTGATAAAATCAACCTTTTCACCCTCGGAGATTCCACTCACATTAATATAGGTGTGGTACCCATCAATGGAAAGGGATTTGATGGGGGATTCTCCGCTATAGTTATTGGTCAGTTTGATTTTAAAGGACTGAACATGCTTGGTACTGTTCGGAAGCGTGATTTCAGTACCACTTTTTGCGCTTTCAGAGGTGTAGTACGTGATTTGAACGTCGATATTTGCATCGGCGGCTGTGAGCACTGTATTGTCTGTACAGGTAAAACGCAGATTTTTGCGGATTTCTTCGTCCAGTTCATCGGCAATACCGTAGTGGTCGCCCGTTTGGGGCTTTTTGATAGTATCGGTGAATGTGTAGCTGTTCCATTCAGCAGGCACCGGGGTGGAAACACTCCATTTACCTGTATAGAGATCGTCGGTGCCGGTCTCAGTCAGGCTGTCGGGGGCAGTCTTCGTGAAAGACCAATCGCGTTTGGTCACCTTGCAGGTATCATCTGCACTGTAGGTATCGTCGCCGCGCTTGACTTCAGCATGGTTTTCTACAGAAGTTTGACCTTCTGGTACCGTGGTCTTGTAAGTAAAGGTGTAAAGCTTGTCAGTGGCAGGTTTATCGAAGGTGTACGTAAATTGCTTCTTGCCAGTTGCGCTAACGGTATCGAACGGCGTACCTGTGTCACTGGTTTTGCTCTTTGCGGTAACGGTAATATCACCCACGATCGTGGCACCATTGGTTTGAATGGTATCAGTCAGGGTCGTATTATTCAGGTCGCCGCCGTCCGGATTGTAGACGGTAACAGTCCAGTAGATGTAACCATCTTCGGAATCGTACTGCGAAGATTTTTCAATGTACTTGCTATGGGTAGCTGGGGTTTCGTGCTTGTCGTCCTCTTGCACCCATGCGGTGTTGTAAAATTTGCCGGAACCGTCTGTGCTCTTGTTCGTGATCTCGACCTCGTAGGTCAGAGTGTACTTTTGGCCGGCAGCAAGTTCGGGCAGGTCCTTGATCTCAAAGCTGCTGCCAGCGCCGTCAATTGTCAAGTTGTAATTTTTGAGTTCACCACCCGGTCCCTTCAGGACAAAACTGTCCGAAACGTATTTGCCGCTCAGGCCGTTGGAAGCATTAGAATTGTCCAACTCGTCGTGGATGGTGATAAGATCGTTCCAGCCATTCTTAGAGGAAACAGTGACTGTGTATTTTGCATAGACCTTGCCATTCTTTTCCACAAAGCTATTTGCCTTTTTGGAAAGGTTCAGGTTGGTTTTATCGTTGACAGTGATGACGGTGTCACCCGGAAATTCGATTTTTCCGCCGTCACCGATCGTATCGGTGGTCACTTTGGCCTCGAAGCCAAATGTACCGTCAAACGGTTGCGATACATCAAAGCTGTCGTTAAAGACAAGCGTGACCTCACCGTCTTTAGTTACAGATAGGGTACCGACAGGATTATTATTTTGCAGGATAGCTCTGCCGGTAAAGGGAGTGCTGAGGTAGATGCCGTCCGGCAGATGATAAGTCAGGGTGTGGTTGCCGTTTTTCTTGATGGTGCCAGCGGGAATCCTGTAACTATAATTTAGTGTCAGCGTGTCACCGGCGGTCATGTCAAAGAGGGTGCCAGTAACATCTTTTTTGTTCACCGTAACAGTAACGCCAGTGATAGTGCCGCCGGGGGTCATGGTGCCCAGCTCCACGGGATCTTCCGCTGCCCGGAAGCTCTCCTCCTCCTGCACGGCAGCCAGCGAGATCAGGCCGGTGAGCTGCGAGATGTTCACCTGCAGGGTGTCCACCTTGCCGTCCACGTTGCCGGAGATCACGGTGAGGATGTCGGCAGCCTCGTCCACCTCCGACACGATGCCCAGCGTCTCGGAGACGGTGGTGCGCTGTTCGGTGCGGGGCGGGTCTGCCGGGGTGCTCAGAGAGGACAAGGCCGTGTCGCCGGTGTCCGCATCGGCATCGTTTTCCAGAGACAAAGTCTCGATCTGCGGTTCATTTTCCGCAGTGACGGTCTCGGTGACCATGGTGTTGTAGAACACGATATCGCCGGGCTGGATGCTGCAGAAGGACGATGCACTGTCCGCAAAGCCAAGGTCATCGGCGTCCGCACCGGCAAAGCTCTCCTCCTCCGGCAGTCCCTCATCGCACAGGGCAATGGCGTCCTGCTGCGCGGCGGGGATACTCTGGGGGTCCATCAGGTAGCCGGCACCGCGCAGGTCGCTGCGCAGGGCCAGCACACCGGCGCGCTGCGGGATGGCAGACTGCGGGATGCCCGCGTAGTTCAGGCAGTAAGAAAGGAACATCACGTCCCATTCGCCGTAGGGGTTGCCGTACCACTCGCCGTAGCGGGTGTAGTGGCGGACGGTCACGCCGTCATCGGCATCCACTTCAAAGTTCTTTTCGCTCTGGGTGTAGCCCAGCTGGCTCTGCGCCACGGTCAACAGGTCTGCGGACCAGTCGCCGCTGAGGGAGGTGCTGGTCTTGGCCAGCCATTCGGATTCGTCTTCCACATCGGCCAGCGGGTCGGCCAGACAGTTCACGGTGTGGTGATGCTCCTCCAGGCCGCAGGTCAGCACTTCTTCATAGCAGTCGTCGGTGTGGTAGTGGATGGGTGCCTCGATCACCGGGCTCACGACTACGGGCTTCGCGGCCACCGGCGCCTCAAACGCCGCCACAGCCGTGTAGGCCGGGTTCAGCTCCTCCACCAGCTCGCCGTCTTCCAGGCCGCACACCAGTTCATAATCGGTGGTGTAGCAGCTGTCGTCGTGGACGTGCTCAAACTGTTCGCAGATCAGGCTGCCGTCCTCGGGGTCAAAGCAGTCGTCGCCATGGACGTGCTCCTCCTCGAGACAGGTCAGAGTCTTCACTTCCTGATAGCAGTCGTCGGTGTGCTCATGCGGCACATAGATGTACTCCGGTTCGGCAGAAAACAGCGCAATGCCGTCGTCTTCTGCGTCCACGCCAATGCTCTCGTCAAGCGAAGCGCTGTCATCGAAGGTGGCGTTCCAGTCCTCGGGCTGGCCTTCCTCATAACCGCAGACCAGCACTTTGGTGTAGCAGTCCGCCGTGTGCGTGTGCTCCTCCTGGTTGCACTGGTACTGCGCGGTGGCCGCAATGCCATCGCTGTGCAGCTGCCAGTTCACGAACAGCGTCGTGATCATGGCCAGCACAAGCAGCAGCGCCGTGTAGCGCCGCAGTGCTTTCCGCTGCAGACGGAACCTTTCCCGATAATCTCCCACAATGTCTTTCATTGCCCCAAAACCCTCCTAATTTAATGGATCAATGAGAAACTGGACAAGGGCCATACCCTTATAAAGACCTTGCCCACGATCTGATTTTTTTCTACGCAGCCAATGACGCTGCTGCGGCTGTCGATGGACGTTGCGCGGTGGTCGCCCAGAACGAAGTACCGGTTCTCCGGCACCTGATAGGGGAACTTGATGTCGCATTCGCCCAGGGCCAGCTCGTCCACATAGGGCTCGTCCAGCACCGTGCCGTTCACGGTGACCACGCCGTTCTCATCCAGCGAGATGATATCGCCCGGCAGGCCGATGACCCGCTTGAGCAGGAGCTTGTTCTGCCAGTAAAACCCGCACAGATCGCCGGTTTTCAGGCTGCCGCTCTTGACAAGGACGATCACGTCCTTGTCCTGCAGGGTGGGGTTCATGCTGTCGCCGGACACCTGCAGCACTGGCAGGAACAGGGTGGCCAGCAGCACCGCAACGGCTGCCACCACCACCAGCGCGTAGATTGTACTGCGCAGCACCCGGGTGTAGCGGGAGCGGTAGGCCAGCCGCTCCCGTTCGGCCTTCACTTCCTCGGTGGAAGGAATGGTCGCGAATTTGATGTCGTGCTCTTTCATGTTGTGTGCTGACCCTCCGGCAGAAAGTCGATCTTCTGGTAGTTGTCCAGCACCTCGCTGGCACGGCGGTCGAACTCGGCCCAGCGCGCCCGGACCTCCTGCTCGGCCTTGGCGACCATCGCCTTGCAGTCGGCTTCGGTCTGTGCACGCTTGCGCTCGGCCTCGTCGGTCATGGCCCGACAGGCTTCTTCGGTCTGCCGCTTCATGGCCTCGGCCTGTTCGCGGGCCTGCGCCAGGGTCAGCTGCGCGTCAGCCGGGCCGTCCGCCGCAGCGGCTGCGCGGACCGATGCAAGATATTCGTCCGCTGCGGCCTGTGCCGCCTCGAAGACTTTATTCAGTTCCAGTGCCGCCTGCGCGATGGAACCGGCGTTCTGGATGTGGAGCTGCCGGTCCTCCAGCTGCGCGGTCAGCGCCGCGTTTTCGGCTTTGAGCTGGTCTTCACTCTGCTTGAGCGCAAAGATGATCTCGACCAGCTCGGTGCGGCTCATGTGCCGCAGCTCACGATCTGGCATAGTGATGTGTCTCCCTGTGATTCTTCGGCACGGCATCTGCACTGCAAAAATCGGTTTTTGCGACACCGGATAGATACATGGATTTTTAGGTCGCCTGCCGGAAGAACTGATATATCAATTTGTGACCTGCCTTCGCAGATTTAGACTTGTCGTATCAAGTTATATGATAGCACAAAAGAAAGTATTTGTATAGGGAAAATCCATATATTTTACATCATTTAATCGAAAAAGATATACTTTTATCGAAAAAAGCGGAAACGCTCATGCCGTTTGTAAAATATGCACAAAACGGGCAGCCGAAAGGCAGCGGGCAACAAAAAAGAGCCGCCCCCGGCTGGGGACAGCTCTCAGAGAATGCTTATGAAAAGAGCAGGCTTAGGCCTTTGCGAAGCCCTTCAGCAGATCGTTCAGGCTCAGGAAGGACTGATAGATCACGTTGACGTTGTTGATGATGGAGCTTGCGCCGGAGAAGATGCGGGCGATGTAGTTGAACACCTTACCAACATTCAGGAAGCTGTTGTAAGCGTCGCTGGCACCACCGTCCAGGTAGACCATTTCTTCTTCATCAACGACAGCGTAAGAAGCGGGCAGTTTCATAGTAGACATAATAGTATCCCTTTCCATTTTTAAAAATTAAAATTAAATTTTAAAATCAGCTGTGGGTGAGATCAGAGCAGCGAAGCGATGGCCAGCGTGCCGAACAGCACACCCGCCACAACAAAGCCGCCCAGATGATCCAGGATCTCCGGGCTCTGCACAGGCTCGGTAGGAGCAGCAGGCGTCGTGGCCGAGGAGGCATTCTTGACCGTCCAGTGTGCATACACGGTGGTGTCACCGGTGAACACGGTGGAGGTGCTGATCTTGGTGCCGCCGACAGGCTCCGTGTACCAGCCGTCGAAGGTGTAGCCTTCCAGCGTGGGCTGCTCGGGCAGAGCCGAGAGCTTGCCGCTCAGGTTGGTGGTGACGACCACCACAGAGGTGGTGCCGCCCATGGCGTCCAGACCGATGGTGTAGATCTCTGCTTCCTTTGCGTCCGCAGCAAAGGCGGCGGGCACGGCGCTGCACAGCAGCACAACGGCCAGCAGACTGACCAGCAGCGTTTTCAGAACCTTTTTCATAAAATTCCTCGCTTTCCTGACAGAATCGGGCATGGAACCAGCGGTTCCAGAACAGACCTCTGCGTCCCGCAACGAAAGCAGACGGATCAGCCGGGGAAGGGAGGTTTATTCAATCTATTTTTACCATACGATGCGCAACAAAAGAGCAACAAAATGGGCCGTTTTTCCATAGGAACACAAAAAATCTTCATTTTTTTCTTAAATTTTTTCAAAAAAGCGTAAAGAACAATTTGCCCTGGAAAAATAGAAGAAAAAACCGGAAAAACCGGGAAAATTCATCTCCCGGAATAAGGGAAAGTGCACACAGATTCAGAAAAAATCCTGCCCCATTTTCACAGGGCAGGAAGTAACTTTATTTGACGACTGTATTTTTAATATCCAAGTTTTTCGTGGACGGCCTGCGTAATAAGGTTGGCTCTATATTGTGTTCCATCCAGCTCGTTTACTTGCATAAAAACGCTTCCCCAAAGCATATAGCTGCTAACCGTGTTTCCGCCAAATCCGTTTTGTGCAGATACGGTAAACATCCATCTGCTGTTGGCACCTGTTCCTAAATGTGCATACCCGCGAACATCTGTAAATCTTACAGATTCAGGGTTCTTGAAGTTGTTCATATAGGGAAGCACATCATTCACAAAGGATTTTTCGTCAGCTGTCAGCTGCTGCCATACACTCATAGGCGTAACTTCGACAGAATATTGGGCACTTACACCATTTTCGGCCGTTGCAATAATAATGGTTTTTCCTTCGGATTTGGCTTCCACTTCGCCTTTGTCATTAACAATTGCTACGGACTCATCTGCAGAGGTCCAAGTAATACCATAGTCGCTGGCATCCGTATAAGTGTGGTGACAGATTTTACACTCACTCCCGGTATGTACCCAATCCGTAGGAACAACAAGCGCCAAAAAGATAATAATAGCTATTGCAATCAGGCATCCTTTTCCGGTGCTTTTCTTCTGAGTTTCCACCCGTTCCTCCTTGAAATCTTTGTATTGTTGCTCAGTAAACCTTAATTGTCACCTTCTTTATATTGAGATGATCATAGTAAGATTATAAGCTTTGTCTGACTGGATGTCAATAAAACTATACAGATTTAGATAATTTAATATCAAAGGCTGTATAGTAAAGTAGATGCAGGAAGGTGAACGACATGATTTCTGACAACATCAAGCGTCTTCGGGAGAATGCAGGGCTCTCACAAGCTGCCCTTGCTCGTAAGCTGGGCGTCACGCGTGCCAGTGTGAACGCTTGGGAAATGGAACTTTCTGCACCGACTGCACAATACTTGATAGCCCTTGCACAGCTGTTTCATACGACTACGGATGATATTTTAGGGCTTGAATCGCAAGAACAGATCGTGCTGCGCGGCATGAACGAACAGGAAAAGCGGCTGGTGTACGATTTGATTTCTTATATCACGGAGCGAAAAGAAGAAGAATAAGACAAAAAGGCTACTGCATCAGCGTGACACTGGATGCGGTAGCCTTATGATAAGGTGACCATTTGGACAGAATTTAGAGCGAATCGTCTTGACACAATGCAGATGTTCAGTTAAAATAGCATAGTAATCTTTTGAAAGCGCGCATGATTCCTGCTAAATTTGAAATTATAAGGTGACCAATAAGGCTACCTGATAATTCAAAGCCAAGAAAAAGAATGATACTGCGCCATCGCCAAGCGGTAAGGCAGGGGACTTTGACTCCCCCATCGTAGGTTCG
>ENA-UOIZ01000362-UOIZ01000362.1-human-gut-metagenome-genome-assembly--contig:-P88-NODE-362-length-48336-cov-22.722686_pt1 | contig 48336 bp, 40 predicted proteins | sample MGYA00242336_ERZ723883 | MGnify/ENA metagenome assembly ERZ723883 | reverse complement strand
AATTTCGCGCCCCGGCGCGAGCTACTTTTGTCTGCGGTGACAAAAGTAGCCAAAAACGCCGGCAGAAACTGCGTTTCTGCACTTCCTCAGCGCGCTACGCCTGTTCGCTTCCGCCCGCGCTTTCCCTCACGTAACCGGCGTTTTTCTGATCGTTGTCGTTCCCCCGACTGTGCCAGCACAGCTTTCCGCTGCCGCTGCCTGCTACTATGGTAAAAATTATTCGTTCTGCCGTGTCGCAGGCTAAGAAATAATTATATCCGTGCCCAACGGGCACACCTACCTTTGCTGCCGCAAGGCGGCAAAGGCGCGATTTGATAATCGCCAAAACCGTCCAGCGCACCCGGTCCTACTCTCGCACTGCGTCAGCGGCAGCGGCGCAAGAGGTACAAGCGATCCCTGAACCGACAATGTTACCCACTGCACTTCATGCGCGAGTGCATACCGCCAAATCTGCATGACCCACAGCGCGCCAAGGGGTCCTTAGACCGTAGGTCTAAGTGGTTTTCTTTGGTACCTTTCTTTTTACAAAAAAAGACAACTGACGCCCCAAATCTTTGATTTGGCTGGCGGAAGTTATGCACAGCTAAGGTACTCGTGCCGGAGCACGAAACGCCCCATCCCGCGCCCGCAGGCGCAACACCTGCTTGTCCCCGCGCCAAGGAAGTCTTGAAACGTAGTTTCAAGCGGCTTTCTTTTGTAACTTTCTTTCAACGATGAAAGAAAGCTGCTCGCGCCAGGGGGCGGCGAAACCCTCCCCCGCCGCGAAGTATTGACGCAAAATCCCCCGCCGTTACTGCCACGCCGCCGGTACCGGCGGCATAATACGCCGCACATCTTTCTCCATGGTATCCCCCGCCGTGGGCACAAAGCCCAGCCGCGCGAAGAACAGCCGCAGCCCCTTGTCCGGGCAGTCCACCCGCAGGATATCCCTCCCCCGCCGCAGGCAGGCATCAACAGCCTGCCCCATGGGTGGGATACCCAGGCCCTTCCCTCGCCATTGCGGAGTCAGGCCGTACCAGCTCAGCCGCAGGGCGTCCCCCTCGTCGGACAGGCTGAAGGCTCCGATCAGCGCCTCGCCGTACAACACGCCGGTAGCCTCGCCCCCGGCGGGCATACCCAGCGCCGCCCGCTTCTCCTCCGGCAGCGGGCCGTAGCCCTCGCCGGACTCCACCATGTTCTTCTCCTTCCACCAGCTCTGCCTGGCAAAGGTGGACAGTCCCCGTTCCGTCAGATGGCTGTTGTCGTCCCGGTATACCACCCGGAACGTCCCGTTCTCCCATTCCAGCAGCGACACGGCGGTGTTGTCCCCGTGGGGCGTCTGCCCCACCTCCGCCAGCGTCTGCCCCTGCAAAACGCCCAGCACGGTCCGCAGCGCCATCCCATGGGAAAATACCGCTGCGGTGCCGCCCTCATGGGCCCGGGCCACGCGCTCCAGCGCCGGGATAAACCGGTCCACCACCTGCTGCGCCGTCTCGGCCCCCGGCACACGCCACAGGTCGGCCCGCCGGTTGAAGTTGTACATCTCCTCCGGGTATCTCACGTTCAGCTCATGCCAGGTGTGGTCCTCCCACTCCCCCATGCAGATCTCCCGGAACGCCGGCTCCAGATGCAGCGGCAGGGCCTTGGGCAGCCAGATGGCCCGCGCGGTGATCTGCGTCCGGTACAGGTCGCTGCTGTACACCGCGTCGATATCCACCTCCCGGAACCTCTCCCGCAGAGCGTCGATCTGCTGATACCCCCGGTAGTTGGTGATCAGCCCGTTGCAGTGGCCGTGCGCGACGCGGTACAGGTTTCCCTCCGCCTCCGCGTGGCGGATCAGATACAGCCGCGTCATACCACCGTCACCCACTGCTTCCACGCGCGGACCGCCTCCTCGACCGCCGCCGCCGGCTCCGCCGCGTACTGCAAAGCACTGTCTGCCGCCAGCGCCCCGTGACCCATATCGTCAAAGGCCGGCAGCGCATTCTCCCCGTCGCAGTCCTCCAGCAGCAAAAACGCCCCCGGACATACTCTCCGCACGTCCCTCACATCCAGACTGTACCCCGTGGACACAGCCAGCGCTGCACCCCGGCGTGCCATCTGCTCCGCCACGGACAGCCACAGCGCCCGGTCGCCGGCCACCAGACTCTGCACCTGTCCGCCAGTCCGTACCGCCGCGATGGGCAGCATCTCCCCAGCCTCCAGGCACCCGCTTCCGCCGTAGGGGCACACCGTCACGGCGTCCGCCCCGTACCCGGCCCAGCACTCCGGCTCCGCGGTGTTCATATCCAGTATCACATACAGTTCCTTGGCATGGGCCGCGCTGACAAGGTTCGCCAGCACGTCCGCCCCCATCATCCCGTGACGCAGATACGCTCCGCCCCGCAGCACCACCGCGGGCAGCTTTCCCGCCGCCGCGTCCAGCAGCGTCGTGCCGTGATACCGCAGCGCCTCCGCCTGGGCCATGGGCGTGTCGCCGAACATATCGATAAAGTTCTTCACAAACTTCCCATTCAGCTTCTCCGCCTCCGGCGCCAGCGTCAGCGCCAACGGTGTTTTTTTCTCACGGATACGCCGCTGCAATTCCAAATCAAACATCATGTTCTCCTTTTTTACCTTTGCGCTCCCATATACACGCGCTAAGAGCTCGCAAAATGACAAATGGCATATAAATAGTGTATAGATAACCTATAAACAACATCTACGCAAGTGTCTGACATCGTCTCATGGTATTATACCAATTCCGCCCCCGCTTGGCAAGAAACACCGCCGTCTTTTTCGCATTTTTTCACCTCTGCCGGGCATACTGTACACAGGCCGATAAAGGATAAAAATGCAACGAAAAAGAGGTGAACACGATGAAAACGTGTACTTTCCTCAAGGGAATGGTCGCCGGCATGGCTGTCGGCGTCCTGCTGGACAACGCCCTTCGTCCCTCGCCCAAGTTCCGCAAGACCCAGGCGGGCAAAACCCTCCACCGCCTGACCTGCGCCCTTGACGACGCCGTGGACGAGGTCTGCTCCAAGCTGCAATAACCGCGGTATCGCATCCGGGCGGTGTATGGTTATGTAAACCATACACCGCCCTATAATCAGCAGATTTCCATTGTTCAAAATTACACATTATGTTGACTTAGATATTTGCTGTCAATTCCACAGCTCACCCCGAAAATTCCATCTTGACAAACCTGGTATTTTTGGTATAATAGTCCATGCTGTTTGTCAGCGAATCGAATATGCAGTGGTATCGAAGAGGTCATAACGAGCACGACTGGAAATCGTGTTGTCGTCAAAAGCGGCACGAGGGTTCGAATCCCTCCCACTGCGCCAGTGAAAAGCCCTGTAACCATGCCGGTTACAGGGCTTTTCTTCTGCGCCAGAACGGGGATTTGACCATAATTTTGACCACAAACACGCCGGTGCTTACTGACCGTGCGGGCTGTCACTCCTCCACCAGCGGCGGCTCAAAGCTCTCAATAGCACTACGAAGCTTGGCGTGACGGATGACAAAATGTATGGCGGGTGATTTTTCCTTGGACACCATGGCCCACTGCCCCTCGTGCATGACGATCTGCAAATTGCGGAAGGTGCTGTCGGCGGTCAGTTCCAGGCGGCAGCGCGGGTGCACTGCCGCGAACTGTTCTGTCTGATCGATGTGTTCCAGATACTCCTGATAGGTATACGGTATATCACGTTCATAGAACGATCCTGACAGGGGCAGGGACATCGGGTATCGTTCAAAGGCTTCCTCTGTCAGTCGGGGCAGAGCCAACACCATTTCATTGTCCCGCAGGATGGTTTCGGCCTGCTCCCGGCGGCTTTTGGCGTGGGCCAGGATACGCTCCTGATCCGGCGCAGGCACATCGTGTCTTTGCAGCACCGCCGCCAAAAACGCAGGGTCCGCGGTATACAGCGGCGGCGCCGATAGGACACACCGCCGTCGGCCGGGGGTGCGGCTGTCTGCCAACAGAAACGCGTTCAGCCGGGAAGCGCCGTCGGCACGGTATATCTCCATCAGCGGCTTGGCGTTCTCCAGCAGAGCGTCGGCCCGACGGCGGTAATAGGCCACCTCTGCGCGGTTGTTGGTCAGGTAATACCGCCCCTCGCTATGGTGGCCGGACACAGCCTCGCCGGTCAGCGCGGCTGTGCCGGATACCCGCAGGAAATGCAGGAACACACCGCCCTGGGGCGATTTGAAGTAATACGGCTCGATCTGGCCGGTCATATACATGGGGATGAAGCTCTCCAATCCCAGCATCATCTCCGGCAGATTGCGGTCAATGTTGTGGATGATCTGCAGCCGCAGACCTTTTTTCAGCAGCAGCGCCATGCCGAACATCCACTTCTTGGGGAACTCCGGGTCCTGGGCCATCTCTGTCATGGGCATATCGCTGTACAAAAACACCGGCTCTGTGGAGCGCGACAGCACCGCCGCCTTCATAAAGTCCAGCTCGCTGTCCATCATCTGCCGCAAACCGGAGTAACTGCGGCTGGTGGGCAGCTGGAAGGGCGCCACAGGGACCTTCAGCTCGTCAAAATGGACGGAGCGTATGTACGCATTCAGATCGAACTCATCCAGCTTGGTCAGGAAGCGGGAGACGCTGTCCTCCCGGGGCGCATGGCTGCCCAGCAGCCAATCCTGCACCCGCCGGCAGTAGGCGGCGCGGTCGCTGAGATCTTCAGCGGCACAGCCCAGCAGCGCGGCGGCCACCTCCCGTTGGGCGGGGCCGTCCATCTCCCGGGAAACATAGGACGCCACGGCGGCGGCAAACTGCTCCGGCTCCGCCGGCTGACGCTCGCCCCGGCGGAAGCGGAAGATGGCGGACGGGTCGTAGTTGGCGCAGCGGCACAGCTTCGCCACGCTGAGCCCCATGACCTCGATCAGCGCATTGAAGTTCTCCCGCAGCATTTTCTTGTCCGTGCCGGCATATTCATCGCATTGCAGAAACGCGCTATACAGTGTGTCCGCGTCCATGCCCGGCAGCGCCTTTGCTTTGGCCATATCGGCCAAAGCATCACTCAGCGCTGTGAGCACGGCGCTGCCGCGGCCCGGCGTGCGCTCGCCGGTGCGGTAGCGGCTCAGGGACGGCGCGGATAGCCCGGCGGCCTCCGCCAGCTCCTTGCCCCGGCAGTCCAGCCGGGTGATGTATTCGTTCAGCTGCTCACAAAAGCGCATGGCGCACCTCCTGCGGTGAAAGCTGTGTATAGTATACGCCCATATGGCAGAAAAGTGAAGCAAAAAAATTTCCAAAACCAGCAATCGCCGCAGCCGGTAATCGCGTTTCCCTGCCTCGGCCGCCGTGGTACAATAGAAAATGTAAAAAGCTTGTAAATACGTGAAAAATTGAAACAGGAGGATGGAACAAAATGGCAAAGAAAAGTTTTTTTCCGGCGCTGGTCCTGGCGCTGTCGCTGACGGTGCCCGCATGGGCGGGGGTCACGGACGTGACCGACGGCACAACCGCAAACATGTACACCCACACCTACCACACGAAGGTCGATGCCAAAGCCACATTTCATCTCAAGAACGGCAGCACCTATGAGATCTCGCATGACAGCGGCTTTGTGGTGGGCAACTTGAGCGACGACGCGGTGCAAAGCCAGATCAAGGTTTTTTACGATAGGGTCGCGGCATACTTGGCTGAGGACGGCATCGGTCTGAGTAAAATCAGCTGCACGGAAAAAATGGTTTTTGATCATTTTGAGAGCAGCAATATCATCGGTCCGTCTATACTAGTGGGCGATTCGGGTGCCTTGGAGGAAGCCACTTCCGGGTCTGTCAATAAAAATCTGGACGTCCACGAGTATCAGGTATACACGATCAAAGCGGAGTACGGCACCCCCACGGCGCGGCGGCACTACTCCTCGTCCGGCGGCATCTCCATCACCCCTCTGCTGACAGCACCGGACGCCCTCTCCCCCACCGATTACAGCGGCGGCATCTACGGTCTGACGTTTAAGTCCTCCGCCAGTTTCGCCAGCTTCCAGGGCGTGCAGGTGGACGGCAAGACCCTTGACAAGTCCAACTACATCGCCGAGGAGAGCAGCATCGAGATCTATCTGAAGGCCGTGTACCTCCAGACACTGGCGGCGGGCAAACACACCGTAACCATTCTGTCCACAGAGGGCAACGCCACCGCCGAGTTCACCATCGGCGGCAGCAGCGCCAGCCCCAAGACCGCGGACGCAGGCATGGCGCTCTATGCCGCTGCCGCCCTGCTGAGCACCGCCGGTCTGGCGTGGAGCAGCAAGCGCCGCGGGCAGTAAACCAGCTATTCTCTCAGGGTCGATACCGACAGGGGTACGCCGCAGAAGCGGCAAGCAAAAACGCCGCCCGAAAGGGCGGCGTTTTTGTCGATCGCGCAAGCGCGCCGGTCGAGGCAGCGAGTTCAAGCCTGCCCGCGGCATTCCAAAAAGAAAACACCATCCTGACGGATGGTGTTTCTTTTTGGAGCGGGCGACGAGGCTCGAACTCGCTACCTCGACCTTGGCAAGGTCGCGCTCTACCAGATGAGCTACGCCCGCAGGCGGCACCACTATTGCAGCGCCTATGGTGCCTCAGGCCGGGGTCGAACCGGCGACACGCGGATTTTCAGTCCGCTGCTCTACCAACTGAGCTACCGAGGCATATGGCGACCAAGAAGGGGCTCGAACCCTCGACCTCCAGCGTGACAGGCTGGCGTTCTAACCAACTGAACTACTTGGCCGTGTGGATGGTGGGAACAACTGGACTCGAACCAGTGACCCCCTGCTTGTAAGGCAGGTGCTCTAACCAGCTGAGCTATGCTCCCGTACCTGTCGTTCAAACGACAAGGCATATTATAACGTTCCCATCCGCATCTGTCAACAAAAATTTTTCAATTTTTGTCCTTTTCCTTACATATTTTTCAGCAGGCCCTTCAGGTCCTCCGCCGAGAAGTCGTACACCGCGTCACAGAACTGGCACGTCAGCTGGCAGCCGCCCTGCTCGGAGAGCATCTGCTCCAGCTCGTTCCGGCCCAGGGAGATCAGCGCCCGTTCCACCCGTTCCCGGCTGCAATAGCACTTGTAGGATACCGGGCACGTCTCCAGCACCTTCAGATCAAAGTCGCTCATCACGTCCCGCAGCAGCTGCTCCGGGTCGTCGTTTTTGTCCAGCAGCGCCGAAACCGGCCCCGCGGCCATGATGCCGCCCTCCACCTTGGTGATGACGTCCTCCCCCGCGCCGGGCATCAGCTGGATAAGGTATCCACCGGCAGCCTTGACGCTCTGGTCACGGTCCACCAGTACGCCCAGGGCACAGGCGGTGGGGATCTGCTCCGATTCTACGAAATAGCCCGCCACGTCCTCGGCGATCTCGCCGCCCAGCAGATCGATGGTGCCCACATAGGGCTCCTTCATGTGCAGGTCCTTGATGACCGTCAATGTGCCCTCATGACCCACGGCCGCGCCCACGTCCAGCTTGCCGTCCGGCCGCAGAGGCAGGTCCACATGGGGGTTGGTCACGTAGCCCCGCACGTTGCCCTCGTTGTCGCTGACGGCCAGCACCGTGCCCAGCGGGCCGCCGCCCTTGAATTGCAGCGTCAGGCTGGCGCCGTCGCTTTTCAGTGCGTTGCCCATCATGGACGCCGCCGCCAGTGTGCGGCCCAGCGCCGCCGTGGCCACAGGCAGCGTCTTGTGTATCTGCCGGGCGCGCTCCGTCAGGCCACGGCTGCAAATGGCCGCCGCCTGCACCATGCCGTCGGTGGAAATAGCTCTTACGATACGATCTGCCATAGATATAACCCTCTTTCGCCTCACACGCCCCGCCCAAAAGGGCGGGGCGCGGTCATTCCTTTTGATCCGCCCGAGTACCGGGCCGCTTTATTTGCGGACGCAGCTGATATAGACCCGCTGCTCATCCGCACGGGGCCGGCGCATACGCATATCGCCGTAGACCCGAACATCGCCAAAGCCCGCCGCTGCCAGCCAGGCGGTCAGTTCCTCCACAGAGTAGGCCCGCTGCCGGTGCACCTCCGCGCTGCGGCGCCATGCGCCGTCGCCGCGGCGGCGGAACAGGTCCATGTAGTAGGTACAAAGGCCCCTGTGGTACTCCGTCCGCCACACGCAGTAGGTATCCTCCGTCTCATCCAGGAATACCTGCCCGTCCAGTGCGGCCAGCTTGGCCGCGGTGTTCACGTCGAACACCAGCATCCCGCCGGGGGCCACAAACAGATGCAGCCGCCGGAATGTCCGCTGTACGTCCTTTGGGTCCGTCAGGTAGTTGAGACTGTCCAGACAGCACACCGCCGCGTCCACCGTGCCGTACAGGTCCAGCCTCGGCATGGACTGGTGCAGGAAGACAGGCGGCACGCCCTGTGTCTCCCCGCCCTTGCTCATGGCCGCCGCCAGCATATCCTCGCTGCCGTCCACGCCGATGACCTCGTAACCCTGCTGCGTCAGCAGCCAGCTCATGGTCCCGGTGCCGCAGGCCAGGTCCAGCACCAGCTTCACCGGGATACGGCTGCGGCACAGCAGCTTCTCGATGAAATCCAGCCGCTTTCCATAGCCCACATCCTCGGTCAGCGCGTCATATGAACCGGCCAGCGCCTCGTAGCAGCTCATTTCTTCTCTTTCTCCTTCATCTTCTCCAGCACGCTCTCATACCCGCCGTTGCCGTAGATCAAGCTGCGGTTCACGCGGCTGATGGTAGCGCTGGACGCGCCGGTGCGTTCCAGAATGTCGTTGTAGATCATCCCGTCATTCAGCAGCGTGGCTACCTCATAGCGCTGCTCCATGCTCCGCAGCTCAGACACCGTGCACAGGTCCTGGAAGAAGTTATAGCACTCCTCCTCCGTCTCCAGCATCAGAATGGCCTTATACAACCGGTCGTTCTTTTCTTTCTTTCCGATCTTGGACTTTGCGGTTCGAACCATGATCGTCTCTCCTTCTTTCTCCCTTTTCGGGTACTGATGCCAGTATAGCATTTTAGTCCGCGAAAGTAAACCACCTTATCAAAAATATTTTTGTCGACTAAAGCTGTAAAGCGTCACAGCAGCTGCTGCCTGTGTGCCATCAGCTCATCGATAAACACCTTGGCCGCCAGCGGCAGGGTGCGGCGGTCCTTGGTGACCAACAGCCAGCGTCCGGATGATGGGCGGATCAATGGACAGCTCCCGTTCCAGCGGGGTCATCATCTGGCTCAACGCGGGCTGGGTGTAGCCCAATAACTCCGCCGCCTTGGTAAAGCTGCCCACCTCCGCCACCTTCAAAAACGCTTTGTATCGATGCATGCTCAAATAACATTTCTGCATGTTCATATAATGAACATCAATTTTACTTATTTATAAGTTAAGCATATAATGAGGTCACCAAAAAGTCCAGGAGATGGTAACGATAGGGAAAAACGAGTTTGCCCCCGGCGCGAAGGCCGCGCTGTACTCCGAAGCGGAGATCCATGTATAAACCACACATCACCATGCCTTTCTCTCCCCCGAAAAGACAGCGGCGGACGCTTCGCGTCCGCCGCTGCCTTTTTCACGTATTCATCCTTCCGTCTTGCCGTGCAGCTTCTTTTGCAGCCAATCCTTACCGTCCACATAGCGGGACACGATGAAGGATACCACATAGTCGCCTGCGGCATTGACCATGGTGGCGGGAGGATCCACCAGATTGCCGATAGCCAGCGCGATGGGGTACGCGATGGCCAGCTGGTCCGGGAAGAAGATGGTGCAAACCACCAGTTCGCCGGTACCGCCTCCGCCAGGGATACCACTCATGGCCACAGAGGAGAACACCGCCACGATGATAGCCAAAATAGCCTTATCCGTGGAGAAGTCCATCCCGAACACGCCGAACAGAAATGCCACCTTGATGATGGCGGACATGGCCGAGCCGTCCATGTGCATGGTAGCGCCCAAAGGCAGCACGATATCGCTGACGTCCTTACTGATACCGGACTCCTCCGCCACCTCCATATTGGTGGGAATGGTAGCCACGCTGGAGCAGGTACCGAAGGACACCGCCGCCGGGCGGAACAGCTTGGAGAACATGATCTTGGCGCCGCCTTTGCCGCCACCGAACCGGGCATAGATGGGGAAGAAGATAAACATATAGGCAAAGCTCATCACATAGTAGATGATAAGCGTACGGCTGTAATCGCCGATGAGCGTCGGGCCGTAGGTAGCCACCAGGCTGGCAAAGAAGCCGAAGAAGCCGATGGGCGCATAGTAGGTGACCAGCTTTACGGTCTTCATAATGCAGTTGGTGATATCCTCCAGGAACTGCGCCGTCTTGGTCTCGGGACCGCCATTCATCTGGACACCGAAGCCGAACAGCACCGCCGCCACGATCAGGGGCAGAATGGCCCGGCGGCTCAGCAGCTCCGCAAAGTCAGGCTTCGTAAAGAAATTGACGATCATATCGCCGAAGCCCAGTGCTTCGCCGACCTCGCCCTCCACGATGGTGTAATGTCCATCTACCAGCGGGAAGATGCGGCAGACGATATACATCAGTACACCGGCAATGGCGGCGGTGACGAGGAACGTGGCGATGGTCACGCCCATGATCTTGCCGGCGCGCTTCACGCTCTTCATATTGGCGATGGCGGAGGCAATGGAGCAGAACACCATAGGCACCACCACGCAGAACATCATATTGATGAACAGCGTGCCCAAAAACTCGATCTTGCTGCCGAAACTGGGCGCAAACGCGCCTACCAGGCAGCCTGCCACGATGCCGGTAAGCATACACAGAATAAACCAGTAGTTCTTCAGAAATTTTTTCATAGTGACCTCCAACTCTCTCAAATGAAGTCTTACAGCCCCTATTATACGGGCATTTTTCGCAAAGTAAATCAGAATTCCTGCGTTGTTATTTGCAAATCCTGCTGTTTTCCTTTGGTGTCCGCCGAAGGCCCATGGCCAAACTGCTTTTTATAGGCCCGAGAAAAGGTAGAGTAATCCTGATACCCCGCCTGTGCCGCCGCCTCCGCCGGGGTGCAGCCCTGGCCCAACAGCTGCCGGGCCAGCAGCAGCCGTTTCTCTGTCAGGTATCCATGCACGGAATACCCCGTCTCCTGCCGGAACCGGCGCATCATGTGGTACTTGCTGATATAAAACCGCGCGGCCAATTCATCAATGGTCAGCGGATCGGCCAGGTGCAGGTTCAGGTATTGCAGCAGTGACACCACCTTGCTGTCGCCGCCGGCGGCGCCTACCCGGTGGCCACCCCGGACCACCCGGTTCACCTCCACCATCAGCTCCGTAAACTGCGCCTGCGCCAGCAGCGCTGCCCCGTAGCCGCCCTGCCGTACCGTCTCCGCCAATGCCTGGAACAGCGGCCGCACCCGGCTGCCACCCTCGTCCCGGTATACATATTGAAATGTCTCCTGTGCCTGTCGGAAGCACTCGGATGGATCGCAGTCCCCTGCCGTCAGTGCGCGCAGATAGTCCGGTGCGATATACAGGATCATCCTCTCATAATAATCCCCCGTTTCCACCACCGGACGATGGATGCTCCCGCTGCCCACCAGCACGAAATCCCCCGGCGCCAGTTCGTACCGTTCCCCCTCCACCGCATAGCCAGCTCTGCCGGCCAGCAAAATGATGATCTTGTGGAACGTATGGTAGTGATATTCGATATATTCCCCCCGCCCGTCCGCCAGATGAAACAACCGAAACGGCTCCTTCAGGTATCCCCTCGCCTCATATTGCAATGGTTCCATGTGCTCACCTCCGCACTTTTTGCCGTTATTATAGCACTTGCTATGCAAATATTGCAAGTTTCCTTTTCAATTATAACCATTCTGAAAATTTTGTTTCCATTTTGTAATTTTTATGTAGCTTTTTTGATAGACTTGTGCTATGATATCCCATGTCAGATGTCAGGGAGCCAATTCCCCGCCGACTGACGGTGTATGCCGGGAGCCTTACCCCGGCAGATCCTATGCGAACGGAAGGTAATATCCCATGCTTGGAAAACAGATCGCAGCGCTGAGCCTTTCCGGCCTGCTGCTTTTCTCTGGCGCTGTCACCGCCGCTAACGCGGACGAGGCCACGCCCATCGACACCACTGGCTACGCCGCCGCGGCCGAGGTCCTGGCGGACAACGGCGTGGCATCCAGCGCTGCTACCGCTATGCAGACCGGCAGCGGCCTGCGCCTGGCCCAGGCCTCCGGCCTGCTGGACGGCGGTGAGACGCCCACCCTCAATCAACTGGCCGCCCAGGCCCTGCTGCAGGAAACGGCTGCTCTGGAAAAGCAGAACTTTCTGGCAGAGTATGACGGCGTTCTGGTAGACTGCGGCTCCTATCTCTCCCTGCGCGCCGAGCCGGACACCTCTGCCGATCGCCTTCGCATCATCTTTGACGGCAAGGCAGCCCAGCTGCTGGACGTTACTGACGACGGCGAATGGTACAAGATCACCTATGGTACCGACACCGGATACGTTCTGGCCGAGTACTGCCAGCCCGTGCACTACGCGGACTATGAGGGCACCGCCGCCACCAATACATTGCTGGAAGACGTTATTTCTCAGGCGTACACATATCTGGGCACCCCCTACCGCTACGGCGGCACCAGCTACAGCGGCATTGACTGCTCCGGCTTCACCATGAAGGTCTTTGGTGCTTTCGGCATCAGCCTTCCCCACGGCGCCACCAGTCAGTATTATATGTGCCGCGGCGTCACCACAGAGGAACGTTCCCCCGGCGACCTGGTGTTCTTTGCCACCGGCGGCAGCGGTATCGGCCACGTGGGCATCTACCTGGGCAACGGGCAGTTCATCCACGCCAGCACCTCCAGCGGTGTCATCATCAGCTCCCTGTACGAGAGCTACTACGCCCGCACCTACCTGTATGCCGCACGGCTCATCGAAATGTAAACACGGCAGCTTCTTCATGGCTTCCTTTTTGGATTCGGAAGCGCCAGCCAAAAGGCTGGCGCTTCCGCTTTTTTCTTGTACTCTGCATATTTGCATATTTATTCAATTATGCGACTATCGTATACAGCAATATACACAACAGCCTTTCCTATGTTCCCCGGTTTATCATGTGCTTCTTGTACAAATTTATATTTCGTGCGGATTTTTATACAAATTCATGTTGACATTTATTCACGTCAGGTGTATAGTAGCCATCGTCAGGAGGGGAACCTCCAATATGACCGTCTATATTCCGGTTCCCGGTATAGGACCATATATGTTTTGAAAGGAAGTAAGTAACATGAAAAAGTTTATGGCAATGCTGCTGGCGCTGGTCATGGCGCTGAGCCTGGTGGCCTGCGGCCAGAAGGCTGACGACACCGCCAAGGATGATGCCAACACCGATAACACCGATGATTCTCTGGTGGTTCTGGAGAACGTGGTGGATTGGGGCGAGACGGAGCCCTACCGTGTCCTGGTGCAGAAGGGCGACCCCAAGGGTCTGCTGGAGGGCATCAACAAGGCCATCGCTGAGCTGACCGCCAATGACGGTGCCTTGATCAAGGAGATCGAGAACAAGGTCGCCTCTCAGGAGACGTACACCCCCGATTCCGTTTCCTCCGATCTGGCTGCCGCCGATGAGGATGCCGCTGCCAGCGACAAGCCCGTTTTGGTCATGGGCACCAGCCCCGATTATCCCCCCTATGAGTTCTTCGCTGATGCCGCTATGACCGAGTACGCCGGCATCGACGTGGAAGTAGCCAAGTATATCGCCGAGTCCATGGGCATGACCCTGCAGATCGAGTCCATGAACTTCGACAACCTGGTGACCTCCCTGAGCAACGGCGACTTTGACGTGGTGCTGGCCGCCTGCGAGTACACCGAGGAGCGTGCCAAGGCCTGTGACTTCTCCGATCCCTACTACACCGATCTGCCTCCCGTCATTCTGGTGAAGGCTTCCGACGCCGACAAGTACAAGACCGTTGACGATATCAACCAGGCCTCCGTCATCATCGGCGCCCAGAAGAACACCACCAAGGCCATGGCCGCCGCGGATATGTTCCCCGAAGCTGCCAACGGCATGGTTCTGGAGTCTCTGGTCCCCACCCTGGTCACCGAGCTGAAAAACGGCACCATCGACCTGCTGGTATTGGACGGCAACGTGGGCCTGAGCTACGTGGGCTGATCTCCCTGTTCCCTATCGCAAACGTGCAAGGCAGATGCCTTGCACGCTTGCGTGTTCTTAAGAACTTTTGAAAGGATGCTTCGTCTATGTCGTGGAATGATCTGTTTGTCAACATGGACAACACCAACTTCTTCAACTTCTCGTTCCTGCCTAAGTACGGCTCCGCCTTTGTCCGCGGCTTTGAATACACGTTGCTGCTGGCGGTGGTGTCCGTGCTGCTGGCCGTGATCCCCGCCCTGCTGCTGGCCATGATGCGCCTGAGCAAGATCAAGCCTATCAAGTGGTTCGCCGGCGCGTATATCGCCGTGTTCCGTTCCACCCCCATGCTGGTGCAGCTGTCCATCATCTACTTCGGATTGTTCCACTACATTAGCCTGCCCCGGACACTGTTGTTCGGCTTCATTGCCATCAACCGCTTTATCCCAGGCGTGGTCGCTTTGGCGCTGAACAGCTCGGCGTATGTAGCCGAGATATTCCGCGCTGGTATACTGGCCGTGGACAAGGGGCAGACCGAGGCGGCCCGTTCTCTGGGTCTCAGCAGTTGGCAGTCCATGCGTCTGGTCGTGCTGCCCCAGGCCATCAAGAATGTCCTCCCTGCCCTGGCCAATGAGGTCGTTACCATGGTGAAGGAGTCCTCCATCTGCTCCGTGCTGGGCATGGCGGAGATCATGTACACCGCCCAGACCGTCTCCGGCAACAGCTACATCACCCTGGCTCCCTACGTGCTGGCCGCGCTGGTCTACTTCTGCATCAACTATCCCGCCTCCAAAGCCATCGAGGCCATAGAAAGGAGAATGCGCCGTGGCGATAAGCAGTAAAGTTCTCATCTCCGTAAAGCACCTGGTCAAGGAATACAACCACGGCACCGTTCACGCATTGGACGGCTGCGATCTGGATATCCACAAGGGCGAGGTGGTGGCCATCATCGGCCCCTCCGGTTCCGGCAAGTCCACGCTGCTCCGCAGCCTGAATATGCTGGAGGAGCCCACCTCCGGTGCCATCTTCTTCGACGGCGTGGATCTGGCCAGCAAGTCGGTGAACATCGACCTCCACCGCCAGAAGATGGGCATGGTGTTCCAGCACTTCAACCTGTTTCCCCATAAGACTGTGCTGCAGAACATCACGCTGGCGCCCATCACCCTGAAGAAAAAAACACCCGCTGAGGCCGAGACCCAAGCCCGCACCCTTTTGGAGCGCATCGGCCTGTCCGACAAGGCCAACGAGTATCCCAATATGCTCTCCGGCGGTCAGAAGCAGCGTATCGCCATCGTTCGGGCGCTGGCCATGGATCCGGAGGTCATGCTCTTCGACGAGCCAACCTCCGCCCTGGACCCCGAGATGGTGGGTGAAGTGCTGGACCTGATGCGCGACCTGGCCAAGGACGGGATGACTATGGCCGTGGTCACCCACGAGATGGGCTTCGCCCGTGAGGTAGCCGACCGTGTGGTCTTCATGGCCGACGGAAAGATCCTGGAGGAAGGCTCCCCCACGGACATCTTCGACCATCCCCAGGACCCCCGGCTGCAGGATTTCCTCAGCAAAGTGCTGTGACAACGATAAAAGCCCACCTCTTCGGGGTGGGCTTTTTTATGTTTCTTATGATTTTCCGTGTATCTCATTGCCGCAGCGGGGGCAGGTGATGACGATGCGTCCTTTCCCTCTGGGCACCCGGCACACCGCGCCGCAGCCCGGGCAGGTAAAGTAGCAGTGCTCTTTATCCATCCGCTGCTGCCGTTTCCCGGCCATACGTCGGCTGATGGGCCACCAGACCTTCTCCATGAACCGTGCGTTCTCCGCCCGGCGCTTCTCCAGATTGCGGGAAAACATCCGGAACAGTGCCAGCAGGGTGATGATCCCGGCCACGGTTCCGATGATGCTGTATGCCAGCGGCACCTTCTCCCGCAGAAAAATGTTGATGATATCCAGTACCAGAGCCGTCCAGACCATGGTCAGCGTCAGCCGGTCCACACCGTTGCGCCCATACATGAAGCGCGACAGCGCGTTGCCAATACGTTGCAAGAAGTTCATAAAACCGTCCCTTTGCCTTCCGCGTCCACACCGCAGGTTTTCTGACAAGGTATTTTACAGGAAAAGTCAGCAAAGGTAAACCCCTTTTATTCAAAATTCACAGAATGGACAAATTTTTGTTTTTTTACTGCCGGTGCAAAACCAGTCCCGCCGCCTTGCAATTCGCCATAAACCTATGCTATAATAAATTGATTATGCACCGCGAGCCGGCGGTCACCCGCCGGCTCGCCGCAGGCCCCGCCCTCTCCGGGCGGGATCGGCTGCGCTGTCTGCCGCACTGCGGGGCCTGCATATCCCATACTATGCCGCCGCACCGCTGCCGGTGCGGCGCGAAAGGAAGCTGCTCTATGATCAAGATCGCCCCCTCCATCCTGTCCGCGGATTTTGCCTACCTGGCCCGTGACATCAAAAAGATCTCCACCGCCGACTACGTCCATGTGGACGTGATGGACGGCCTGTTCGTACCCAACATCTCCATCGGCATCCCGGTGGTCAAGTCCATTCGGCCCACCACCGACCTGCCGTTGGATGTCCATCTGATGATCGAGCGCCCGGTCCGCTATGTAGAGCAATTCTGCGACGCCGGCGCGGACATCGTCACCTGCCATGTGGAGGCGGACACCGAGGAGAATATTCTCTCCGCCCTCGACAAGATCCACGCCAAGGGCAAAAAGGCCGGTGTGGTCGTCAAGCCCAAGACCCCGGCCAGCGCCGTCCTGCCCTTCATCGACAAGGTGGAGCTGATCCTGGTCATGACCGTGGAGCCGGGCTTCGGCGGTCAGAAGTTTATGGCCGATATGATGCCCAAGGTACAGGCCATCCGCGGTTATATCGATGCCATGAACCCTGCCTGCGAACTGGAGGTAGACGGCGGCGTGGATGGCGACACCTGCAAGCTCTGCATTGCCTCCGGCGCCAACGTGCTGGTGGCCGGCAGCGCCGTATACAAGGCTGCGGACATCCCCGCCAAGATCAAAGAACTGAGAGGGTAACATCCTATGGAGTATTTTCCCGCTCCGCTGGAAAAATTAGTGGAGCAGTTCGCCCGCTTGCCGGGCGTAGGCTATAAATCCGCCCAGCGACTGGCCTTCTACGTGCTGTCCCTGCCGGAGCAGGAGGCCCGGGCCTTTGCCGACGCCATCATGGACGCCAAGCGCAACGTGACCCTCTGCCCCGTGTGTCAGAACCTGACCGCCGGCGGCCTGTGTCCCATCTGTGCCGACCAGAAGCGCGACGATGCCACCATCTGCGTGGTGGCTGACCCCCGGGACGTGATCGCCATCGAGCGCAGCCGGGAGTACCGCGGCCGTTACCATGTGCTTCACGGCGTGCTGTCCCCCATGAACCACGTAGGCCCTGACGATCTGCACATCAGATCCCTGCTGGACCGCGTGGCCCAGGGCGGCATCACTGAGGTTATCATGGCCACCAACCCGGACACCGAGGGCGAGGCTACGGCGCTGTACATCGCCCGGCTGCTCAAGCCCTTCGGCGTCAAGGTCACCCGCCTGGCCTATGGCATTCCCGTGGGCGGCCACCTGGAATTCGCCGACGACGCCACGCTCATGCGTGCGCTGGAAGGGCGGCGGGAACTGTGAAACGATTTGCCTGCCTTATCTTGGCCGCGCTGATGGCCCTGTCGCTCGCCGCCTGCGGCACACAGAAGCGTGAGACGCTGGAGCTCTTCGCCATGGACACCTACATGACCTTCGTGGCCATCGGCGACGGCGCTGATGACGTGCTGGCTGACCTGAGCCGCACCGTCAACACGCTGGAATCCTCCCTCTCCCGCACGGTGGACACCAGCGAGGTCTCCCGTCTGAACCGTGACGGCTCCGCCGTCTGGGACGAGGACGGTGCACAGCTGCTGTCGTGGGCGCTGCAGCACAGCCAGGAAACGGACGGTGCCTTCGATATCACCATCGCCCCGCTGGTGGAGCTGTGGGGCATCACCTCCGACAGTCCCCGCGTCCCCTCTCAGGCGGAGATCGACGCACTGCTGCCTCTGGTGGGCTATGAGCACGTCCACCAGTCCGAATTTTGCAGCATCTCTCTGGATGAGGGCTGCTCCGTCGATCTGGGCGGCATCGCCAAGGGCTACGCCTCCGACTGCGCCGCCGTCCTGTTCCACCGCAGCGCCCTCACCGGCGGCTGCGCCAATCTGGGCGGTAACGTGTACGTCTACGGCACCAACGCCCAGAACAGGCCCTGGTCGGTGGCCATTCAGGATCCCGCCGACAGCGAGGGCTATGTCTGCACCCTGAGCCTGTCGGATGCCTTTGTGGTCACCTCCGGCGGCTACCAGCGCTATTTCACCGCGCCGGACGGCACGGTGTACCAGCATATTCTCGATCCTAAGACCGGCTATCCCGTCCAAAGTGACCTGACCAGCGTCTCCGTCGTCACACGGGGTGGCTTCGGCGGGCAGGGCACCCGTGCCGACGCCTACTCCACCGCCCTGTACGTTATGGGTGAGCAGGCCGCCGTGGACTTCTGGCGCTCCCAGAGCATGTCCTTCGACATGGTGCTCATCACCCGGGACGGCCGCGTGGTCTATACCCCCGGCCTGGCTGACTGTTTCAACGAAAAGGACGGAACCTCCTATGTCTACCAACTCCTCGCCGCCTGAACTGAAATGGAACCGCTTTGACGCGCTGGTGGCGCTGGCGGTCGTGCTGCTGGCCGTCGTCTCCGCGCTGTGCTTCTATCTGCCCAAAAACCAAAGCGGCGCCCTCACCGTGGTCATCGACATCTCCGGTCAGGAGGTCCGCCGTGTCCCCCTGTCCGACTTCACCGAGGCCACCGTCACCAGCCGCGGCTATACGCTGCACATTGCCGCCGAGGGCGGCGCCGTCTCCGTGACCGACAGCGACTGTCCCACCCAGGACTGCGTCCACACCGGGGCTATCTCCCGTGCCGGGCAGTCCATCGTGTGCCTGCCTGCCCAGGTGGTCGTCCACCTGGAGGGCGCGTCCGGTACGGACGCGCCTGACGTGATCGTGGGGTGAGCACATGAAGTGGACAGCAAAAAACATCGCCCTCTGCGCCGTGCTGGCAGCGCTGGCGCTGGGGCTCAGTACCCTGGAGGGGCTGTTCCCCATCTCCCTGCTGGTGCCCCTGCCCGGCGTGAAGCTGGGCCTTGCCAACATCGTCACTGTGTTCGCCCTGTATCAGTTGGGTGCCAGCGCGGCGCTGGCCATTCTGCTGACCCGCTGTCTGCTGGGCGGACTGTTTGCCGGAAATCTGTCGGCCATGCTGTTCTCCGTGCTTGGCGGACTGACCGCCATGCTGGTGATGATATTCCTGCGGCGTCTGCCGAAGCTCAGCGTCTACGGCGTGTCCATCGGCGGCGCGGCAGCGCACAACATCGGCCAGATGGCCGCGGCGGTCATCACCCTTGGCAGCACCATGGTCCTGGGCTATCTCCCCTTTCTGCTGGCCGTGTCCCTTTTCACCGGTGCGCTGACCGGCTTTATCACTGCGCTTCTGCTGCGTGCCACGCGGCATATCCGATTTCACTGAGAGGTGCCACTATGGATAAGAAAGATCAGATCATTTTGCAGCAGCTGGACGTGATACGCTCCATGACGGAGAACAACGTCCGCCGCATGGGCAGTGACTTCTGGGGCACGCCCTTCCAGGACGTTGGCAAGGCCCCCGCCGCCCCCGGAAAGCCTGCCGAGCCCGAAAAGTCCGTCCCCCCCACCGCCGACGCCAAGCCCGGCGATGCCGCGCCCGAAAAAACCGAGGAGCTTCCGCCTCCGGAAAAAATCGAGGACCTACTCGCCGAGCTGGACACCTACATCGGCCTGAACGTGGTCAAGGACGAGGTCCACGACCTCATCAACATGGTCCAGGTCTACAAGCTCCGCGAGCAGCACGACCTCCCCACCACCGATATGTCGCTCCACATGGTCTTCACCGGCAATCCCGGCACCGGCAAAACCATGATGGCCCGCATGATGGCCCGCATCTACCGCAGTCTCGGCATCCTCAGCAAGGGCCAACTGGTGGAGGTGGACCGCAGCGGTCTGGTGGCCGGCTACGTAGGCCAGACCGCCCTCAAGACCCAGAAGGTCATTGAAAAGGCCATGGGCGGCGTGCTGTTCATCGATGAGGCTTACGCCCTCAACGGCAAGTCCGAAAACGACTTTGGTCAGGAGGCCATCGACACCATCCTCAAAGCCATGGAGGACCACCGCGACGACCTGGTGGTCATCGTAGCGGGCTACACGGAGCTGATGGACAAATTCATCCACTCCAACCCCGGTCTGGAGAGCCGCTTCAACCGTTTCCTGCTGTTCGAGGACTACACCCCGGAGGAGATGTTCGAGATCTTCAAAATGCGCTGCGGCAAGGGCTACGTCCTCGCGCCGGAGGCCGAGCCCCTGGTCCGCGACTACATCGCTGAGGAGAGCGCCGACCCCAGCTTCGGCAATGCCCGCGGCGTCCGCAACCTGTTCGAGCACATTCTGGTGGCGCAGAACAACCGTCTGGCCAAGATGCCGACCGTCACCCGCGAGGACCTGATGACCATCACCCCCGACGATGTGCTCCATGCCCGGGGCAAGCTGGACGACTGACACGCAAAAAAAGAAAGCCCGTATGGGCTTTCTTTTTTGTTGACTTAGTGCCGCTTCTTGCCGACCCACGCCATGCCGGTGACGGACAGGACAGCCGTCACGGCGTAGATACCCACGCCCGCATCAAAGGTCTTGGGGCTGCCCTTGGTCTCGTCCGCCTTGGTGTCGGTGGTGGGATGGTAGTAGTAGTGTGGCGGGGTCTGCAGCACGGTAATACCCTCTCTGACAGCGTTGGACACGACCTGGGAATCATTAGCGACCACCCTGTCTGCCTTTACACCCTTGGTAGTATCCACCGTAGAGGGAATCGTGTTGTTCTCCATTTTAATGACGATTTTGGGGGTATCCGTTCCCGAATCCAGAGAGCCACCGTTTGCCTTTACATCATCATACAGCAGATAGCCGGTACCTGTGATGGTGTTGTTACTGATGCTAATATCCGGTGTGCCGCCAGTCTTCAAAGCAACTTCGTGGATCGTAAATGCATTACTTCCATTAAGAGTCAGATCATTGTTCTTGATTTCGATTTTGCCTACACGGCTTATCTGCACGCAGGAATAACCAGGTGCCACAGAAATCGTATTGTTGCTGACCGTGGCCTGTGCGGTGTTCTGGTCAATATTCACGCCGCGGTCATAGCCAGAAATTTCATTGCCGCTGATGGTAATCGTAAGCGGCGCGGTTTCATTCCCCTGTAAATGAATAGCATACGCGTTCCCAGGCGCACCCGTTCCGTCCAAGGTGCTATTCGTTATGGAATAGCTGCCGCCGACATTGCTGCAATTATAGATTTTGATCCCCTTCAGCGTGCAGTTGTTGACACTGAAGCTGATCCCCTCAAAAAATTTCTGATACGGATACAGGCCATTTGGCGCACTGCCGGTTATTGTCAGGTTTTCAAAGCTGATAGCCGTCGTCGTATTTTCGCCCCACCACTCATAGGGCAGCGTAATATCGGAATTGACCGTCAACGTTGCGCCCCTGTTCTCATCTGCACCCGCAAACTTAAAATTGATAAAATGGAGGTCATTGCCGTAATGCGATGCCTTTCTGCCCATGGTCAGCAAATTCGGGCAGCTTGTCTCATCATAGGTCACATTCCCGGAAATCTTATACGTGATGGTCGCGTTGCCGTCGCTATCCACATCTGTGAATACCGCTTTGAACGCCTCGACAGATTTTGCCGTCCCCTGCCCCAGTACATCAGTATCGCAAACAGACTCAATCACAGGTTTAAGCGCAGCGTATGCAGCTTCAAACGTTGCGAACTCATTGTCATCCTTGTCGTTGTACTTGATTCCATGCACAACAACCTTCCCCGCATCAACCGCCCAGCTGACGCTGCACAGTCCCAGCGCCATGACCAGCGCCAGAATGGTTGCTAACAATTTCTTCATGTCTCAAACCCCATTTGTTTTAAATTTCCGCAGATGCGCTCGTTTTAATCCTCATTAAAACGTAAAAGCAGAGGTACCTCTGCGGATATCTTCATTATAGCAAGAATTTCCGGTTTGTCCAGAGCATTTTGTGAAAAAAGCCCAATTTTATCATTCCCGGTAACGGCGCTTACGTTTGATTTGCAAAAATTGGAAATTCCTTCTCCGCGGGCAGCGTCGTTACCGCCTCGGCGGGAAGCGCGGGAAACCACTCCCCTATCCTCCCCGGCGCGGCGGCAAGCGTTTCCTTCTGCCCGTGGGTCAGCTTCGCCTTGATGGCGTATTCCAGCCGCGACGCCGTTATCTTGTCCCCGCAGCGCCACAGTGCCGCCAGTGCCTCCGGCGGGTGGGCCCGGGTGTACTTGGCGCCCCTGCCGCTGCAATGCATGGCCATCCGCCGCGCCACGTCGTTGGTCATCCCCGTGTACAGGCTTCCGCCACGGCACCGCAGCATATAGACATAGTACGCTTCCATAGGCGGCTCCTTTCACGGTTTCCCCCTATCATACCCGATATTTCTTGCATTGGCAAGCGCTGTATGGTACAATTCCAATTTGGAAAGTGAGGGAGAACTATGACCCTTTTTGATTACTATCTGCGCTATATGACCGAGGTATGGGAGGGCACGCGTCCTGCCCCGGAGGGAATCACCCTGCCGGAAGGCGGCGATGAGAACGCCCGCATACAGGCGCTGGGCCAGCAGCTACAGGATATGGGCATGGCCGCCTTTGTCCGCGCCTGCGCCGCCCAGGACGGCACGGTGCTTCCGGAGGAGCTGTTCGCCGAAAGCGGCGACCTTGGCGGTTTTGAGCTGTTTCTTCAAAACGCGGATAAGGCACAGGAAGCCCCTGCCGCGGAGAAAAAGTCCGCGACCCCCGACCCCGATGCCAACAAGCACGCCTTTGAGGTGTTCCTGGACTGCATCGCCATGGACGACGGTCTTGTGCAGTACCTGATCGATGTGCTGAAGCGCATGGACCGCAAGGAGTTTTTCAAGCTCAGCCAGATCACCACCAAGCTGGACCTGGACCCGGAGGAGTTCCTCTACTGGCTGGGCCGTCGGGAGACGTATGCCGATGAGGAGGAGCAGGGCTGTGCCGCCGCTATGGACCACGCCCTGCTGCGGCTTGCGGATGAGGGACGGCTGGATGTGGTGGCCGCCCTGCTCAGCGGCGACAGAAATACCTTCGAGACCTTTCGCTGCGAGGCACCGGAGCTTATGCACGCACCCATCGCCACCTTCGAGTGGTACGAGAAAAACTATCTGGATCGGGACTATCCCATCCGACTCATCATGCGCCTGAACGGCGTACAATTTCCCAACTGAGGTGAACTATGAACGGAGCATATAAGGCGCTGGGCATCAGCGAAAACGTGCTGGCTTTCAGCGAAACGATCCTGTCCGACCTGAAGGACCGCTTTGCGGCCATCGACGCCATCGCCGAGGCTAATCAGCTGAAGGTCATCGCCGCCATGCAGAAAAACCGCGTGGCCGCCAATCATTTTAACCTTTCCACCGGCTACGGCTACGACGACGAGGGACGCGACACGCTGGAGCGCGTCTACGCCGACTGCTTCGGCGCGGAGGCCGCCCTGGTGCGCCCGCAGATCACCTGTGGTACCCACGCGCTGGCGCTGGCGTTAGGCGCGAACCTGCTGCCGGGGGACGAACTTTTGAGTCCGGTGGGGGGGCCGTACGACACACTGGAAGAAGTCATCGGCATTCGGGAGTCAGTGGGCTCACTGAAGGAATACGGGGTAAGTTATCGTCAAGTCGATTTATTGCCGGACGGGTCGTTTGATACCGATAAAATTTGCGCGGCAATAAGCAATAAAACAAAACTTATCACGATACAGCGTTCAAAAGGCTACGCTACAAGGCCCAGCTTCTCAGTAGCGCAGATCGGCGAGTTGATTACGTTATGTAAACAATGCAAGCCGGACGTGATCTGTATGGTGGACAACTGCTACGGCGAGTTCACAGAGCTGATCGAGCCGGTGAACGTGGGCGCGGACCTGATGGTGGGCAGCCTTATCAAAAATCCCGGCGGCGGGCTGGCCCCCACCGGCGGCTATATCTGCGGCCGCGCCGACCTGATCGAGCGCTGCGCCCGGCGGCTCACCGCCCCCGGTCTTGGCCGGGAGGTGGGCGCAAATCTGGGGCTGCTGACCCAGTTTTACCAGGGCTTTTTCCTGGCGCCGACGGTGGTGTCCTCTGCGGTGAAGGGTGCTGTATTCGCCGCAAATTGTTATGAAAAGCTTGGTTTTCATGTCATTCCAGGCGCTTCTGAGGTACGTCACGACATCATCCAGGCGGTGGAACTGGGCAGCCGGGAGGGCATGATCGCCTTCTGCAAGGGCATACAGGCCGCCGCGCCGGTGGACAGCTATGTCACCCCGGAGCCAGCCCCTATGCCGGGCTATGACAGCGACGTCATCATGGCCGCCGGTGCTTTTGTGCAGGGCAGCTCCATAGAATTGTCCGCCGACGGCCCCACACGGCCGCCCTACGCGGTGTATTTCCAGGGTGGGCTGACCTGGTACCACGCCAAGCTGGGTATCCTGATGAGCCTGCAGAAAATGCTGGAGGCCGGCCTGATCTCATTATAATTATGTAAACTATTGAGGAAATCGTATGTTTCTCCCCAACCATCCCTTTCGGCGGCGTCCGCCTCCTTTTCCTGTGCATTTTATGTTCGTTGTTTATACTTTTACTTTCTGAATAATGTACATTATCGTATAGCAGGTCTTGCTATACATGATAGAATAAGGAGTTTTTTATGTGGTTTTGGTTTTCTCTGATCGCACTGATCTGCTGGAGCGGCTCTGACCTGTTCAGCAAGATCGGCTGCCAGGACGCAGACGACAAATACAGCCATCTTAAAATGGTGATGGCAGTGGGCCTGGTGATGGGTCTGCACGCCGCCTATGAGATTTTTATCAACGGCACGGAGATCAACGGCAGCATCATCCTGACGTATCTGCCGGTGTCCCTGCTGTACATCAGCTCTATGACCATCGGCTACATCGGCCTGCGGTATATCGAGCTGTCCATCTCCTCCCCCATCTGCAATTCCAGCGGCGCACTGGTGGCGGTGCTGGCGCTGGCCACCGGCGGCCTGGGCGAGCTGGTGCCGGCGCAGCTGGCCGCCACAGCACTGGTATGCGTGGGCGTCATCGGTCTGGGCATCGTGGAGGCCCGGGAGGACGACGACCTGCGGGCCGCACGGCAGCAGGCCAGCAACCACCGCTACGCCAAGTCGGCGTTGGCGCTGATCCTGCCTGTGATCTATTGCCTGCTGGACGCACTGGGTACCTTCGCCGACAGCCGGGTGCTGGAGACATTGAACGAGGACAGCGCCAACTGCGCCTATGAGCTGACATTTCTGCTGGCGGGCATCGTATGCTTCGTGTATGTGGTGCTCATCAAAAAGAGCCGACTCGTCCCCAAGCGGGAGGGCCCCAAGTATGCGGGCGCCGTGTGCGAGACGGCGGGCCAGTTCGCGTACATCTACGCGCTGGCGGACACGGAACACGTGGCCCTGGCCGCGCCCATCATCTCCGCCTACTGCGTGGCCTCGGTGCTGTGGAGCCGCATTTTCCTGAAGGAAAAGCTCAGCTGGAAGCACTACGCCATGATCGCACTGGTGGTGGCGGGTATTGTGATACTGGGCATCTACGATGTATAACAACAAGATATCCCCCGCCGGGTCCGGCGGGGGATTTTTTTGTGTCCCGAAAACCACTCGCCCAGCGAGTGGTTTTCGGGATACAAAAAGGGACCGCTTTCGCGGTCCCTTTTGTTGGCTCGTAAGAGGTTCGGCTTAGAAGCAGCCCTGCTCCATCATCGCCTCGGCGACCTTCTTGAAGCCGGCGATGTTGGCACCAGCCACCAGGTCGTAGCCCAGGCCGTACTCGGCAGCGGCCTCGGCGGACACCTTGTGGATGTTCTCCATCATCTTATGCAGCTGATGGTCGACTTCCTCGGCAGTCCAGACCAGACGCTCGGAGTTCTGGGCCATCTCCAGGGCGGAGACGCCCACGCCGCCGGCGTTAACAGCCTTGGAGGGAGCGACGATGATGCCCTTCTGCTTACGCAGGAAGTTCAGTGCATCGTTGGTGGTGGGCATATTGGCGACCTCGATGTAGTACTTCACGCCGGAAGCAGCGATCTTCTCAGCGGACTCCATCTTGACGTCGTTCTGCATGGCGGCGGGCATATACACGTCCACATCCTTGACGCCCCAGCACTTCTCGCCGGCGACGAACTCGCAGCCGAACTTATCGGCATAGGGCTTGCAGTGCATGGGATCCTTGGCGCGCATCTCGAGGATGAAGTTCAGCTTCTCGTCGGTGATAACGCCGTCGGGATCGTGGACGTAACCGTCGGGACCAGCGAAGTAGGTGACCTTGGCGCCCAGCTGAGAGGCCTTCTTCATGATGCCCCAGCCCACGTTGCCGTAACCGGAGATGGCGATACGCTTGCCCTCGATGGTGTCATTCTCGTGCTTCAGCACTTCCTGCAGGTAGTACATAGCGCCGTAGCCGGTGGCCTCGGGACGGATCAGGGAGCCGCCGTAGCTCAGGCCCTTACCGGTGAGGACGCCGTTCTCCCACACGCCCTTCAGGCGGCGGTACTGGCCGTACAGGTAGCCGATCTCGCGGCCGCCCACGCCCATGTCACCGGCGGGAACGTCGATGTCCGGCCCGATGTAGCGATACAGGGCGGTCATGAAGCTCTGGCAGAAACGCATGACTTCGGCGTCGGACTTGCCGGCGGGATCGAAGTCGGAACCGCCCTTGGCGCCGCCGATGGGCAGGCCGGTCAGGCTGTTCTTGAAGGTCTGCTCAAAGCCGAGGAACTTGATGATGCCTTCGTACACGTTCTTCTGGAAGCGCAGGCCGCCCTTGTAGGGGCCGATCGCGCCGTTGAACTGGCAGCGCCAGCCGCGGTTGGTGTGCCACTGACCGTTATCATCGCACCACACAACGCGGAAGGTGAACATACGCTCGGGCTCGACCATACGGCCCAGCAGGTCGACCTTCTCATACTCGGGGTGCTTTTCGATCACAGGCTCCAGAGAGGACAGAACTTCCTCGACGGTCTGCACGAACTCGGGCTCGTTGCCGTGCTTGGTCTTGACGCTCTCGAGCACGCTTGCCAGATAAGCATTCATATTAAATTCCTCCTAAAAAATGTTCCGCAGACATATGAGATGTGCGCTACGCAGACTACCCATATACTACCAATGTTGATAATAACACCATTTGGCCGATTTCTCAAGGGGGTTTCGGAGAATTCCCCCCTCGCAAAACCACAAAACTTTTTCGTCCCTTTTTGTGCAATTTGGCGAATTGTGCCCCGCGTTCCACTATGCAGAAAAAGGCCGCGATTTGCGGCCTTTCCGTGCTGTTTTTGTATGCTTCGTTACTTTAAAGCGCCGTTCGCTTTTCCGTGTGAAATCGGCGGCACATTCAAAAGCTGCCGATGGGGATATCGCCGTTGTCCGTTCCCTTTTCAATGGCGCGTATCTGGAGATAGTAGCCCTTGCCGCTGCCCATATCCACATAGACACGGTCGCCGGCCTTTCTGCCCATAACGGCGCGGCCCACGGGGGATTCCTTGCTGATCCAGCCCTTCAGGGCGTCCTGCCGCAGGGTGGTGACCAGCTGGATCTTTCGGCTTTTGCCCAAATTCTCCATGAAGATCTCCACGGTGTCATAGAGCCCGGCGGTATCGGCGGCGGACTTGTCCTCGATGACCCTGGCGGTCTTGATCATCCGCTGGAGGTAGCGGATGCGGGCGTCGTTGCGGTTTTTCTCCTGCTTGGCGCACTTGTACTCGAAGTTCTCGCTGAGGTCGCCGAAGGCCCGGGCGGTCTGGACATCCTCGATCAGCTTGGGGCGCAGCTGCTGCACCCGGCAGTCGATCTCCTCCTGCATTTTTTGCAGGTCGGCGCGTGTCAGTTCATCATACATGGTCATTCTCCTTCCATAAGGCGGCAAGACGCTCCAGGGCGGCGGGAAGCCGGTCCAGGTCGATGCCGGTATAGTTGACCACCAGCACGTGCTGGGGTGCGTCCTGGGGACACTGGTAGTAATCGGACAGCATGGCCAGACGGATACCGCGCTGCTCCGCCTCACGGCGGAGTGTCTCGTCCGACGGCGCGCCGTCCAGCCGCAGCAGGAAATGCAGGCCCGCATCCTCCTCGGTGATGGCGGCATAGGGGGCCAGCGGGCTTTTGTACACGGCGGCGATGACGGCATCACGCTTCTGGCGGTAGTGCTTACGCATACGGCTCAGGTGCTTTTCATACCAGCCGCCGGCGAGGAACTGGGCCAGGGTGTACTGCTCGAAGGCGGAGACGGTGCAGGCGTAAAAGCCCAGCTTCTGCCGGAAGTCCGCCAGCAGGCGGCGGGGCAGGACCATGAAGCTGATACGGATAGAGGGGGCGATGGTCTTGGAAAAGGTGTTGAGATAGACCACCTGCTCGCCGCCGTCGATGGAGAACAGGGTGGGGATGGGACGGCCTACAAAGCGGAACTCGCTGTCGTAATCGTCCTCCAGGATGACCCGCGCCGGGACCTCCTGCGCCCAGCGCAGCAGCTCCTGGCGGCGGGCGATGGGCATCACCAGACCGGTGGGATAGTGGTGGCTGGGAGAGATGTGGACCACGTCGGCGTCGCTGCGGCGCAAGGCTTCCACCGATACGCCCGCCTCGTCCAGGGGCAGAGCCGTCACCTCCGCGCCGGCGGCGCGGTAGATATGGGCGATCTTGCCGTAGCCGGGGTCCTCCACGCCGTAGAGACGATCACGGCCCAGCAGCTGCACCAGCAGGTTGTACAGCACCTCGGTGCCGGCACCCACGATGATCTGCTCGGCAGTGACCTCCATGGCACGGAACTGCCGCAGGTGGGCGGCGATGGCCTGCCGCAGGGCCCAGGCGCCCTGCGGCGGCGTGGACCGCAGCAGGCCGGTACCCTGCTCCAGAATGGTCTGGCGCATGAGTCGGGCCCAGACGGTGAAGGGAAAGTCCTCGGCGGCGATGGAGTTGGTGGCCAGATCCAGGAACCAGACAGGCTCGCGGGGCGGAGGCGGCTGCTCCGGGGACGCGGGGACGGCCGCAGGCGACGGCAGCACGGCGCTGACGAAATAGCCCTTCTTCTCCACACCGGTGAGATAGCCCTCGGCCATCAGCTGTTCGTAGGCATTCTTTACGGTGATGACGCTGACCTCCAGATGGGCGGCCAGGGCGCGTTTGCTGGGCAGCTTCTCCCCTGCCGCCAGACGGCCGGAGAGAATGTCCGCCTTCACCCGGCGATAGAGCTGCTCATACAGGCTGAGGCCCGCCTGTTTGTCCAGGGTATAGGTGAGCACGGGGCCGTCCCTCCCTTCATCTGGTATTAACAAGTAAAATCAAAATGGATATTTTAATCATACCAGTTGCTACTATAATACAAATCGTCAACGAAAGCAAGGGCTTTTTCAACAGCTACCCTCTCACCCCCCTGTGGCGGTCCCCGTTTCCATGCGGGGCGGGGACCGCCCCCATAAATATGAAACAGAGCCCCGTAAAGGAGAATGTGTTATGTCCGATAAGAAGATCAAATCTATGGTAATGGCGGCGGTCATGGCCGCGCTGACGTATGTGGCCACCACGGTCATCAAGATCCCCGCGCCCACCGGTGGGTATGTCCACATCGGCGACGGGCTGGTGCTGCTGTGCGGCTGGATCCTGGGGCCTTGGTGGGGCGGCGCGGCGGCTGGTATCGGCTCCATGCTGGTGGACCTGCTGGGCGGATATATGTCCTTCGTGCCCGGCACGCTGATCATCAAGTTCCTGGACGCCATGGCGGCAGCGCTGATCGTGAAGGCTCTGGGCCGCAAGACCTACAGCTATGTGGTGGGCGGACTTGCCGGCGAGGCCATCATGGTGGCGGGCTACTTCGTCTATGAGGCGCTGGCCCTGCAGCTGGGCATGGGCGCGGCAGCCGGTGTGCTGGCCAATGTGGGCCAGGGCGCCGTGGGACTGGTCATTGCGCTGGTGCTGATGGCGCTGCTGAAGGGCAGCAAGGCTCTGGACAAGCTGGCCGTACAGTGGTAAACTATATACGGTGAAAGAAACGGCTGCGGCGGGGCTTTTGCCCTGCCGCAGCTGCGCACAGAAAGGAAGGATATACTATGGCAGGTATCGTGCATGAGGTAGAGAACAGAGATCTGCTGGCGCAGGTGCGGCAGCAGGCCGCGGCGGCGGCACAGGAGCTGGCGGAGGCCGCCCATCTGCATAGGGGCCAGATCGTGGTGGTGGGATGCAGCACCAGCGAGGTGGTGGGCAGGAAGGTGGGCAGCTGGTCCACGCCGGAGGTGGCGGACGCCATTTTCGCGGGGCTGCACAGTGTATTCGGCCCCATGGGCGTGTACATCGCCGCCCAGTGCTGCGAGCACCTGAACCGGGCCATCATCGTGGAGCATGAGGCCGTGCCCACGCTGGATATCGTGAATGTGGTGCCCCAGCCCAAGGCGGGCAGTTCCTTCGCCACGGCCACCTATAAGGCCTGCGCCCACCCGGTGGCGGTAGAGGAGATCAAAGCCGACGCGGGACTGGACATCGGCGGGACGCTGATCGGTATGCACCTGAAGAAGGTGGCGGTGCCGGTGCGTCTGGCGCAGAACCACATCGGCGACGCCATTCTGCTGGCGGCACGGACGCGGCCCAAGTTTATCGGCGGCGACCGGGCGCACTATGACGAGGCGCTGAAGGAAGGCTATCCGGAATTCTGAAAATTCTGCAGCAGCAAATAAAAAGCAGCGCTTTGCGCTGCTTTTTGTTTGTTATGTGATCGGGAACGTGAGCTTCAGCGCCAGGAACACGGCGATCGCCACCGGTACGGCGATGAGGAAGCGCTTACAGTTTTTGCGGGCACGCTGGGACAGCGCCTCGTCCTCCTCGTTTTTCCAGCGGACATAGCTCCAGCCGGCACCCAGAAGGCACAGAACGGGGACGAAATACAGGCCGATCGACGCGACGTAAGGCATAGGTCATCCTCCCTTTTTTTGTGCTTACAGTATACAGGAAACGGGAGGAAAGGTCAAGGAAAAGACTTGCGGGGACAAAAAAGAGACGCCCGAGGCTATGTTTTCGTAAGTACACATTGTGGCACAAGGGCGGCTGATGCAGAAGCCGGCGCAGGAAATTCCTGTGCCGGCTTTCTTTTGGTGCCTTCAGGCGTGGAAATAAACCCCCGGTTCTACCGGGGGAAGAAAAATAGCTTTAGCATGAGTAAAACCTCCTATTGCGGTATACTGGTAAAGGTTTGGCGACCGCATTACCAGAGCAATAGGAGGTTTTATGCAGATAAAGAAAGACGAAAGAAACGAGATAAAAAGCACATCACATTCAAGATACCGTTGTCAGTATCACATCGTATTTGCACCGAAGTACCGCAGGAAAGAAATCTATGGACAGCTGAAAAAAGACATAGGAGAAATACTGCGGACATTGTGCAAGCAAAAGAATGTGGAAATACTGGAGGCAGAGGCGTGTGTAGACCACATACATATGCTGGTGAGTATTCCACCGTACCTGAGTGTAGCACAGTTCATGGGATTTCTCAAGGGGAAGAGCAGCTTAATGATTTTCGACAGGCATGCGAATTTGAAGTACAAGTATGGGTCGAGAAATTTTTGGTGTAGAGGATACTATGTGGATACCGTGGGACGCAATAAAAAGATCATAGCGGAGCATATCCGAAACCAACTGGAGGAGGACTACGCCGCAGATCAGATCAGCATCAAAGAATATGTAGACCCGTTTACGGGTGACAAGAATAAGAAGGCATAAAAAGACAGCCGCTTGAAGCGGCTGCCTGAAATGGTAATGCGGTGTCAAACCTTCAACGCCCCTTTTAGGGGCTACGGTCGTAATAGCCCCTTTTAGGGGCAGGTCAAACCACCAGTTTACTGGTGGTTATGATTATTGCGTCCAAAACGGCTTTCCCGCCACCGGGGTCATCGGTTTTGGTACATCCTTGACTATATGGCTCAGGCGAATTCCAAAGCCGCCTGCTAAAACGATCGCGTCCATAAAACCTCCCGCTCGCAGCGTAAGATTCAATCCATACCCGGTTACCAGCACCCGGCAACGCACTTATGCACCCCATAGCGATTTGCCGAATTAAGAGTGTTATTCTTGGAAAAACATATTGATCTACACTTTCGCCGTACACGCTGTCAGAGATGGATAGTACAGGCACTTCACATTTTCCGCTGTGTTTAAGAAGCGGGAAAGTGCAGTTACGTTAGTGGGAGTGCCACAGTACGGCGGTAAAGGGGAAAACTGCTACCGTGGCAACAGGCAGCGGCAGCGAAGCGGTAGCGGAAAGCTGTGGTGGCACAGTCCTTTTGACCGACAGCGGTACACGGGAAAACCGATTACGCGAGGAACATGAGGCAGGTTTGACACAGGGCATAGCGCGCTGAGGAAGTCTTGAAACGTAGTTTCAAGCGGCGTTTTGGGTACTTTTGTCGCTGGTGACAAAAGTACCCCGCCGGAGGCAACACGTAAAAGACCCCCGCCGGATGGCGGGGGTTCAATAAATGATGAAGAATTTAGGGAACGGATTCCCACGCCAGCCTGCGGACTGGCTCGGAATAACAGGGTGTCCGCGCCTGCGGCGCGGGGACGGGGGACGCGGATTGCCACGCCAGTGACATCGGTCACTGGCTCGCAATGACAGGAACATCGGGGGCGGGTTCGCAATGACAGGAACATCGTGGGGTTCGGAATGGCAGCTCTGGTGGAAGCGGGGGGGCGGAATGACGGGGGTGGCGCGGACGGCTGCGGCAGATTTTTCGTTTTTGCTTTCCGCGGGGTACCTCTCTCTGCGCTAGGCGGGGGCTAAGGGAGGAGGGAGGTCAGATCGAAGAGGCGGGGGGCATTCCGGCAGAAGAGGGCGTAGGCGGTCAGCGCGTAGAAGCCCTGCTCAGTCGCCATGCCGTCCGGCTCTATTGGAACGACTATTGCACCGTCCGACGCCACCTGCTTGGCTGCCGCCCTATCCGGGTTTACTTGACTGGCTGTCACGCTGTTTGGGTGCGATTGTCTGGCTGCTGCGGTGACCGGTGCGGTCTGCTTGGTCACCGTGGGTGCTACGGCGGGAGGCTCCGGCAGCTCATCGCTGTGACGGAAGCCGCCGCCCGCGCAGGCAAAGGCACAGAGTCCGTCCAGCGGTGACGCACCGTTTTTGATGAAGCGGCTGTCCGCTGCCGGATCGATGCCCAGCGACGTCAGAGCCACAATGACCTGAGCGCAGGATTCGCTGTTGACCGTACCCCAGCTCATGAAGCCGCCGTTATCCTGCTGGACGCGGGAAAGGCAGGTCAACGCCCGCTCCACGGCGGCTTGGACGTCCCTGTTCTCCAGATAGGGGGACAGGGACGTTAACGCCATGGCGGTCATATCTACGTCCGATGCTTCACCCAGCAGCGTCCAGCCGCCATCAGGGCACTGGGCGGAGAGGATCTCCGACACCAGACCCTCACGGGTGGTCTGCTCCTCGCCCTCCGCCGCCTGCGGGATGGCGTAGCCGCCGCAGTCCAGTGCAATCAGTGCCCAGATGGGGCCGTTGAGACCCTGTATGCGGAGGTAGCTCATGTCCGAAAGACCCGCCGTCAGGTCGATGCCCGCCACGGCCGTGGCGTCGTATCCGGCGGCGGTCAGACCAAGGATGGTGCGGGAGGTGTCCGTGGATTTTGCGCGGTGGAGGCGCGGAGAGCCGGCCTGACGGACATAATCCTCCGCTGCCGCCTTGTAGCTGCGCGCCATCTCATCGGTGAGGAGACCGGCGCGGCGCAGACCGATTACCGCCCACTCACCGCCGATGGAGCCTGTGGTGGGGGCGGGCTGTGATAGCAGGTATTGACCGGTTTCCCGGTAGGCGGTCTGCCACGGGGATTCCTGCGCCTGTCCGCCGCAGGCACAGAGAAGCAGCGCGACGGCCGCCACAAGAGACGTAAAGAGCCTTTTCATAGTGCACCTCGCTTACAGAAACAGCACGTATTTCAGACGGATGCGGCGGAGGGGACCGGAGACGCGCCATGTGCGCGTCCAGACCTCGTCCTTCAGGCGCAGGGCGCGCTGACGCTGGCTCTCCTCCATAGGGTGACCGCTGAATTTTGCTTCCTCCCAGAGAGACACCACCGACAGGTACTCCTGACGGAGATCCTCGTCGATGTCCTGCGCGTAGTCCGCAGGGGAGCAGTTCCGCAGGGGCAGACCCTGAGACAGAAGAACGTCCATGGTGTAGAGGTAGATGGTGCGGATGGCGCGGGGGATGTCGTCACTGAGGAAAGCAGCCTTCCGGCGCGCCGTCTTTTTGCGCTGCCACGCCAGCCACAGGACGAACAGGCACAGGAGAACCACCGCCGCCAGCACCGACAGGAAAAGCAGTATTTTCAGCCGGTATTTCAGCCAGAAGGACAGCAGGGACGGCTCCTCGTCCTCCTGCTGGGGGGCGTCAAGATTCTCGGATTCCTGCGCCCTTGAGGAGTGTCCCACAAGCCCGGAGATGCTGCGGTATGTCTCCGCCTGCTCCATCGCCGAGAGGTAGCCGGGAGTGACCTCGAAGGGGAGCCAGCCCACGCCGTCCTGGTAGTATTCCACCCAGGCGTGGCCGCTGGTGCCGTTCAGCGTCAGCGTTTCGCCGGGCTGTAGGCGGGAGGCATCGTCCTTCGTTACGAGGAAGCCCTCCGCGTACCGGGCGGGGATGCCGTAGTAGCGGAACATCATCGCCGCCGCCGAGGCGTAGTGGACATCGTAGCCCGTCTGGGCACCGTCCAGAAAGCTGAGGACAAAATCGACGCCCGGCGGCACCGGCGATACGCTTTCGCTGTAAGTGGCGTAGGTGCTCAGGTAGAACAGAATGTTCTGCTTCGCCTTCTGGTAGTCAAAGTGGCGTTGCCCGTCCTCTACGGTGTAGGCTCCCAGCTTCTCCCGCAGGAAGCTGTCAAGCTCCGGGGGGAGGGCGGTGTCCACAGTGTAGACGTAGCGGTTATAGGCACCCTCCGTTTGCAGGAAGGCGGAGGGCAGCACCGCGTCCGAGGTGAGGCCGGCGGCGATCCTCTGGTACTGAACGATGATGTTGTTCGCCGCGAGGACGGTGTAGCTCCGCTGACCGCGCAGCCCCGGCGCGTACTGCGCCGCGTCGCCGATGGCGGCGGCATCCAGAGTGGGGCTGGTGGGCATGGTCTCATAGGGAGCGTACAGATACCGGGAGGACGCTGCGGCGTTGGTGACGGTGATGCGGTTCTCACCATGCAGCACCTCCGGGGCGGCGGACTGCGCCGCCCCCACGATCTGGGCTTGCCCGTAAAAGCCGTCGTGGTGGAGCCAGTAGAAGGTGTCCGCATTGGCGGAGAGCGTGGCGTTGGTCTGGGGGAGCCAGCGGCTGCCGTCGTAGACCTCCCCCACGAAGCCGCGCAGGTAGTAGGAGCCGGGCTGGGACATGGTGACGCGAAGCATGGCATCCTCGCTCTGGCGGCGCGTTCCCGCAGAGGTCAGATCGCCGTCGGTGAGTCCGGCATCGTCGTTGGAGCCGCAGCGTATCTCCTGCACCGTGCGGGAGAGGTGCTGCTGGAGGGACGTGAGAGGCGCGGGACGCGCCGTGTCGCCGAGGGCGGTCAGCACTACGGCGGCGGCCAGAAGGAGCAGGGCGGCGCGGCACCATACGCGGACGGCGGCGGTGCTGCCGCGCCTGCCGAAGCGAATGGCGTACAGCAGGAGCAGCACCAGCGCGCCCAGCACCAGCTGCCACGGGGAGGCTGTCGGTGAAAACGTCAGCAGAAGCAGTGACAGCAGAAGGGAGGCCGTCCAGAACCATACGGGACGGGGACGGCGGGCGTAAGCGGCACTCCACAGACCCAGCAGCGACGCCAGAGCAGCCGCCACCGCCGCAGGCGGCGCGGCAGAGTCCGCAGCGGCGTAGGCGGGATAGATGCGGGGGTGGAGCTGCTGCCACGCGGTAAGGAGGCTGTCCAGCAGCGGGGCGACGCCGTCCCGCGCAAGAAGGAGCGTTGCCGCGCACAGGAGCATCCAGAGAGCGGGCGCAGCCCAGAAACGCTTTCGCTCGGCGGTCAGGGCGGCGGACAGGGACGACGCCGACGCGGCGAGAAGGGGGATATACACCGGTACCGGCAGTGAAAACAGCAGCACCGGGAGGGCGGACAGTCCTGCCGCCAGAAGCAGTGCCGACAGCCAAGGGGTATTCTTAAAGCGCAAGGTAGACACCCTCCTCTCCGGACAGTGTTTCCGGTGATACCGACAGGAACGAAAAGCGGCTATCCGCCGCAGGCGGCGCGGGACGGAGCGTCACCACAATGATATGGGCGTATTCCGAGGCTGCTGCCATCAGGTGATGGAGCACGGATGGCTCCTCGCAGCGGATCTCCGAGGACAGGACATCGGGGAGAGACTGGGTCAGCTCCTCCAGACAGGTGACCTCACGGAACGTCAGCTCGCCGGAGGCGCGATCCAGCCACGCGAGGCGGTGGGGGATGCTTTCGCCGCAGAGGGCGGCGGAGACGGAGACCGCCGCCTCACCCAATGCCTCCCGCTCCGCTGCCGAGGGCGCGGCATCCGCGCTGCTGTCCAGCAGGAGAAGGAGGGAGTCGTCCACCGGCAGTCCCAGCTGGCGCACCATGAGGTGATCCGTCTTTTCCGACAGCTTCCAGTGGATGCTCCGGATGCGGTCGCCGGACAGGTACTCCCGCAGGGCGAACGTCTCGCTGGGGTCGTCGCCGGGGCGGTACATGGAGAACTCGTCGCTGTCGCCGAGGGAGCGTTGCCGCTCGGAGACGGTCAGCTCCACCGGGTAGACGGTGGGCATGACCAGCGTGGCGGCACCGCAGTCCACAGGCACCGCCGCACCCCGGAGACCGAACAGGTCAAACACGTGCAGCTGGGTCAGCTCCACGGTCAGCTTGCCGCAGCGGCGGGGGCGGAGGGTGTGCTGAAGCTGCTGCGTGCCTCTGCCGCCCACGGAGAGACGAAGCACCGCGTCCTCCGTCTCGCCGGTGAGCAGGTTGCGGCAGCGGAGGACGGCGCGGAGACCGGCACAGCTGAAAAAGCAGGCGTTGGAGGCGCGGAGCTCCACCGTCAAGTCCTCGCCCTTGCGGCAGGAGACGGGTGCGGAAAGAGAAGCCGTGATGCGGCGGCGCACCAGCAGCGAGAGGGAGATCTCCAAGGCGGCTGCCAGCAGACTTGCCAGCAGTAGGAAGCCCGCCGCGTTTCCGCTGCCCCAGAGCCAGATGGAGAGCCAGAGCAGCAGCCAGAGCGCGAATAAAACTCTGTTTTTCGCCATGGCTCAGATGTGGTCGGGGCGGGTGACCTGCCGGAGCACCTCCGCCAGCACGTCCGATGGGGAGGTTTCGGAGATCCGCGCCTTGGGGGAGAGGACGATGCGGTGGGCGCACACGTCCGCGAATACGTCGGTCACGTCGTCGGGCAGCACGTAGTCGCGACCCGCCATGAAGGCGCGGCTTTTGCACATACGGCACACCGCCAGCGCACCGCGGGGGCTGACGCCCAGCACCACGAGAGGGTGGCTGCGGCTTGCCTCCGCCAGCTTCGTCACGTATTCCAGCAGCGCGTCCGCCATGTGCACCTGCTGCGCCTGCGTCTGCATGGTCAGGAGCTCCTCCGCAGAGCAGACGGTCTGCACCGCTTGCAGCGGGTCGCCGGTCTGACGATCCCGGAGGATATTCACCTGACTGGCGAAGTCGGGGTAGCCCATCTCCAGCCGCACCATGAAGCGATCCAACTGTGCCTGGGGCAGCAGCTGCGTGCCGGCGGAGCCAACGGGGTTCTGGGTGGCGATGACCACGAAGGGGTCGGGCAGCTTGTGGGTGTGACCGTCCACGGTGACCTGTCGCTCCTCCATGACCTCCAGCAGCGCGGACTGGGTCTTGCTGGAGGTGCGGTTGATCTCGTCCGCCAGCAGAAGGTTGGTCATCACCGCGCCGGGCTGGTAGACGAAGGCACCGCTCTCCTTGCGGTACAGGGAGAAACCCACGATGTCCGAGGGCAGCACGTCCGGCGTGAACTGGATGCGGCCGTATTGCAGACCCAGCGCGCGGCTGAAAGCCAGCGCGGTGGTGGTCTTGCCGGTGCCGGGGACATCGTCCAGCAGCACGTGTCCGCGGGAGAGCACCGTCATCAGAATTTTCTCCAGAGTCGCCTCCTTGCCCACGATGACCTTGCCGACCTCCTGTAATATCTTTTCAATGTGTGCGTTCATACTGTTTTCTCCTCACCATTCTCTGTAATAGTTGCCGCTGGAGGCACCGTAGACGCCGGCGTCGGCATTGAAGCCGCCGATGTCCTTGCCCAACGCCAGCGTGAAGCGCAGGCGTATCTCTGCGCCGTCCTGCGGCTTGCAGGCACTCATGCTGTAGCCGGGATAGCGTCCGTTGTAGGAATACATCCAGCCCGACCAGCGGTAAAAGTCAAATTCACCCAGACTGTCCATGGACGCGGGCTGGGGGTCAAGGCCTGCGCCGAAGTCGTCCATTTCGTCACTCACGATCAGCTCCATCAGCTCCTCGTCAATGTAGAAGCCGTCGCAGATGCCGGGCCTCTGTATGGCGGCGAGATAGTTGCTGCTGACGGAGGGGGAGAAGCCGTTGTCCGACAGCAGCTGCGTCACCATGGTCAGGAGATCCGTGCCGCCGGGAACCGTTACGTCCGTGGGGGGCACCAGATAGCCAAGACCTACGGTGGTCGCCTCTACGCTAATGGTGACGGTCACGTCGCCCTTTTCATAGTACACCGTCCAGCTCTGCTTGACCGCGTATCCGTCCGCGTCCGTGGCGGAGATGGTGATGGTGTTGGCTCCCTCGTTGGAGAGGTACGTTTCGTAGCCGAAGGAGCTGCCCGTCTGGCTGCAGGGGGAGTAGATCTCCTGCTCGTTGACCCAGACGCGGTAGTTGTTCAGGTAGAGCTGCTCGCCGCCGGAGCTGACGGAGTTGATGATCGTGATGACATCCGGGCTTTTCAGAACAAGACCGTTTTCCAGACCGATCACGGTGCTGCCCACCTCGATGGAGGCGTTGATGACGGGCTTTTTCTCCTCCGGCGTTGCCTCTGCGTTCCGGTGGAAGCGCACCAGCCACTTGTAGACAAGATCCGTACCGTCCGCGTTGGTATAGTGCAGCGACAGGTACGCGGGCCGCCGGGTGTCCAGCGTCGCCGTGTACCAGCCGTCGCCGTCGGGGGACAGGGGCTTGTTGTTGTAGCGCACCTGCCGGAGCTGCTCCCTGCCCGTCTCCTGATTGAGATAGAAGCGGAAGCGGAAGGACTCAGTGTCCAGATAGACGGGGAGCTCCTCGGCAATGTGGGAGGGCTGGCTGGTGGTATTGTCGATGACGGTGCCGTTGAAGCTGTTGGTGATCTTGAAGCCGTCCTCCTTGTATTCGACAGTGTAGCGGGCGGTGACGGTGTCGTTTCTGCCGCCGGCACTGATCTCGAAGGTGTTGACACCGTATTCCAGCGTTGCGGAGAAGCGGTCGCCGCTGCCGGTGACGGTCTTGCCGTTGAAGCGGACGGAGGCGCGGAGCTTACTGCCGTCCTTCAGACCGTAGGCGGTGAAGGAGAGGGTGCTGTCCGACGTGGTGCGGAGATCCGCAAGGGATACGCCGTCGCTGTCGCGGACGGCGATAATGACCACCTCACCGCCTGCGCCGTAGTAGACCGTGTAGCCCTGAGACGCAGTGACGGTGTTTGCGCCGTCGCTGTAAAAGGCGCGAACCACGATGGAGTTGGCACCCTCGGCGAGCTTCAGGAGCACGCTGGAGGAGGACGCTTTATAGTCGAGGGACTGACCGTTCAGGGTGACGGTGAGCCCCAGCACCTGAAGCTCCGGCTTCAGATGGCGGATGGTGAAGGTGTAGCGTTCGTAGTCCACCACGTCGCCGTCGATGATGCTGGTCTCGAAGTAGCGATCCGGGTCGCCGACCTCGGCACTGCCCTGTGCCTCGCCGGGGCGGCGGGCGGGCAGCTGACCGCCGGAGCCGCCGCCGCTGCTGCCGATGTCCATAAGGTCGCCGATGCCGCTGTCGTCCGAGGGCACGTCCTGAGGCGGTGCCTCAGCGGGAGACTCCGTCTGCTCCGGGGGCGTTTCCTGGGGCGGCTCCGGCTGCTCCGGCGGGGGCGGCTCCTCCGCTTCCCCGCTGAGAGAGGAGCTGTCGATCTGGGAGGTGCTGTCCGCGTCGTAGAGAAGTTCCGAGGAGGACACCAGCATACGGGAGGCGGCGTCCACGTCCTCGCGGGGCGGGGCCTCTGAGCGCAGTGACAGCGCGCATAGCGTCAGCGCGACGCACAGCAGCAGCCACAGACCGCCGCGCAGGAGACGTATCGTTCTCTTTTTCATTGATTTTCTCCTTGGTTCAGAACGCCGCTCGAAGGGAGAGACCATAGAAGTCTCCCCCTCCGGGCGAGGTTATTCGTCGTTTCTGCGGCGGGCCTGCTTTGTAGCGGAGAACCACTTCCACAGCAGCACGATGATGCCCAGTGCCGCCAGAATGCCCGCGCCCATCCAGATGATCGTCCAGTCGAAGGGGCGGTCAGGCTTTGCAGCCTCTTCTGTCCGCAGGTCGTCCAGAGGCAGCTCCGCAGGCTGCTCCGCCGAGACGGTATCGTCCGCCGCCGTCAGCTCCTTGTACTTGGCGGTCGCCTCCTCCAGAAGATCGATCGCCCACTGGGGCACCAGAGCCTTCTGCACGGGGGTCAGCGCGTTATAGGCGTCGGTGGCGCGCTTGATGGCGTCATAGCTGTCCTTGGTGACGGTGCCGATGGCTTTGATGAACTCCACGACCCTCTGCGCCGCCTTGTAGTTTTCCTCGTAGGCCGCCATACGTGCCGCAGCGGTTTCCAGTGCGGTGACGCCCTTGACCAGCTTTTTCTGCGCGGCGGTCAGGGCGTTGTACGCCGACTGCGCCCGGGAGATCTTGCCGCGGAGCACCGCCGCATCGGATTCGGACATAACGTCCGGCACGTAGCCGATGTCGTCGATCAGCGCGTCCACCACGGAGGCGGCGTAGCGATCCAGCGCGGAAAGGATGCCGGAGGTGTCCACACTGCTGTCCATGGCGTTGCGGGCGCGGCTCGCCAGACGCTCCAGCTTGTCCGACAGGTCGGGGTACGCCTTTTTATCCTGCTGGAGACGGGAGCTTAGAGAGGAGATGCCGCTGTTGTAGGCGGAGAGCAGCGATTCCGCACCTTGCAGTGATGCAAGCAGATCCTTGTCAAAGAGCTGCTTCTGCTCCGCTGTGAGGCTGTTGTACGCCGTGCGGGCGTTCTTGATGCGCGTTTCCAGATTCTTCAGTGCGGAGGCGGGGGTCTTGCCGGGCTTGTAGGCAATGTCGCCGGTCAGAGCTTCCGCAATATCCACCACGTAGCCGTTCATCACCGCGTCCATGGCGGCCTTGTCGGTGCACTCGCCCAGCTGCGTCACAGCACCGTTGTACAGCTTTTCCACCGTCTTTTTGATGTAGTCGTATCGCTTGCAGTCCTCGCCGTACCACTTTTTCAGGGCTTCAAGGTTTTCCGTGTACTGCTTGTACAGCTGCTGCATACCAGCCAGCTTGCCGTATTTCGTCACAAGGGACTGCCGTGTCTTGTCCAGAGCGTTGTATGCCGATTCGATGGTCTTGAGCTTGGTCGCCAGCTCCTTCAGCCTGGCACCCGCCGCGTCGTCGATGAGAAGATCCACCACGCCGGCGGCGAAGGCATCCACGCAGCTCTGCACCTCGGCACCGGTCTTGCACTTGTCCAGCGCGGCAAGCCGGTCGTCCAGAAGGGCTTTCAGCTTGTCCTTGATGGCGGGGTAGGTCTTGGCACTGTCCTCCTTCAGCCTGTTCAGCTCGGCTTTCGCCTCGTCCTTCGCCGCCTGCACCAGCGTGTCGGCGTTCATGGCGGAGAGCATGGTCTCGTAGGCTTCCACGATAGCCGGGGCTTTAGAGGCGGGAGCGTTGATAACGGCTTCCGTCTCGGCCAGTTGGGTTTCCAGCGCGTCCCGCTGGGCGGGTGTGGCGGCTGTGCGGACGTTGTCGGTATAGTAGCTGCGGAGATAGGCGATCACCGCGCTGCGGCTTGCCGTTTCCTCCAGCTGCCACATAAACAGGGGGCAGCCGCTGTTCAGCTGGGCGATGCTGTCCACCATGTCGCCGGTGCGGTTTATCGCCGCCGCCGTCAGTGTGTCCAGAACGGTGATGCACTCGCCCTGAGAGCTGAACCAGCCCTTCGCCTGACGGGAGCTGCTGCCGAGGACGTAAAGACCGTCACGGTACTGTCCGGCAATGGGGAAGCCCACCAGAGAGCCGATGCGGTTGGTTCTGCTGCCCACGTCGAGAAGTCCCGCGTTATAGCAGTTTTCCACGGTGAGAGAGGGGTTGCCATTGGAGATAGATGTGCCATAATCTCCCGCCTCGCCGCCGAGGATACCGCCGACGATGGTGGTGCCGGAGACAGTGCCGGTGTTGTAGCAGAGGGAGATGGACACGTTGCCGCTCTTGCCCACGCCGAGGATGCCGCCGGTACCGCCCTTGGGCTTTTCGCCGCTACTGAGAACGGCGGTGGTGTCGTTGGAGATATGGCCGGTGTTGGCGCACTGGGTGAAGGTGACCTCGCGGGAGGTGATGCCGGCGATGCCGCCCACGCCTGTGCCCTTGTCCACGGTGACGGCGCCGGTATTGACACATCTGGTCAGGGCGCCGCCGGCGGCATTGCCCGCCAGACCGCCCACACCGCCGGAGATATAGGCGCCGCCGCGCTTGCAGGTAATATCGATGCTGCCCTCGAAGCGGCAGTCGGTCATGGCGCCGCTGAGCTTGCCGGCGATGCCGCCCACGGCGCAAGTATCTCTGGTGCCGAAGCCGGCGGCGCTGATGCGCACCCGGGATACGCAGCGCTCCAGCTTGGCGTTGGCCTCGCCCACGATGCCGCCTATGTGCTTGGCGGTGGTGGAGACGTCCTCAAGGCGGATCTCGCCCTCGACGGTGAGGTTTTTGATGGTGGTGCTGCCGGAGGTATAGCCAAACAGGCCGGCATAGCCGTTGCTCAGCGCGGTGACGTACAGGCCAGACACGGTGTGGCCCTGGCCGTCAAAGACGCCGCGGTAGGGGTGGTTGTTCTGCCAATCGACATAGCAGCCGATGGGCGTCCAGGGGCGGTAGCCCAAGTCGATGTCCGCCGTCAGCACGGCGCTGTAGCTCTGAGAGTTGTTGGAGGAATTGTTGATCTCCGCGGCCAGCCAGGCCAGCTCCTCGGCGGTGCCGATCTGATAGACGCCGCTGGCGTCCTTCCCGGGCTCGACAGTGGTGCCGTTCCAGGCGCTCTCGTTGGCGGCGGAGGCGGCCAGGGCCGTCAGCCGGGCAGAGACGTCGGCGAAGATGTCCGACAGAGCCTGCTTGCCGGTGGCCAGCTTGTCCTCCAGCACGCCGTAGTCGTCGATGTCCTCCAACGCCGGAGTGGCCGCCGCGTGAAGGGCGGCCTTGCCGCTGTCCAGCACGGCGGTGAGACGCGCCTTCCACGCATAAGAGAGGGCGTCCATGTCACCGGCGATGGCCGTCAGAGCGTCGATGTAGCCCTGCTCCAGCATGGCCAGGCTGTCCAGCACCTCCTGCCGGGCCAGCGCCCGGGCGGCGGAGGCGGCGGTGTCCATGTCCGGCGCGGTGTCGCCGGTGGTGAAGTCCCTGGTCAGAGCGTCCATGGCCTTGCGGGCGTCGGCGTACACCGCCTCCACGCCGTCAAGGTCCGGGGCGCTGAACAGCTTCAGCTTCCAGCCCTCATAGGCGCGCAGGGCCTTGGCCATGTCCTCCGGGGCATAGCTCCGGTCGAAGATATACTTGTTATACAGCTCGTCTGCGGCCTTGGCGGGATAGGTCTTGATCCCCGCCAGCTCGCCGTCGATATTCTCCGTGCCCATATAGACCTGCCGCAGCTTGGCCACGGCCGCCACGGTGGCGGCGCTGTCGATGGCCTGGGCGGCGGTCTCCAGCAGGGCGTCCATGGCGGACTGCTCGTCCGTGTCGTAGATGTTGGCCGCGGCGTAGGCCCGCATATCCGCCAGCAGCGCGGCCTTGTCGGCCTGCAGCTGGGTGGGCACAGCGGACAGCGCGGCGTCGGCCTCGGTCAGCAGGGCGCCCACGGCGCTGTCTGCCGCCTCCTCGATGCGGCGGACGTAGTCCATGATAACGGCGTTGTAGGCCGCGCTCTGGTCGCCGTAGACGGCGTAGCTGCCGTCCCGCTTGGCGTCAAAGCGGATCAGCTTACCCAGCAGGGCCTGGGTGGCGGAGAGCTTCTGCGCGGTGCCGCCGTCGGCGCGGACGGGGGAGTCGTAGCCGGTGACCTTTGCGGTGTCGCTGCTGCCGGTGGTGGCCATTTTCGCGATGCCCCACAGGGCGTTGGCGCTGCTGCTGCGGGCATGGGTGACGGCGCCGCTGAGCCATACGCCGATGATGCCGCCGGCAATGCCGTCGGTGGTGCCGCTGGCCGCCGCCGAGACGGCGCCGCTGTTATAGGCGTGGGTCAGGGACACATCGCCCACATACCGGCTGCTGCCGCCGGTGGTCTTTTCGCTGCCGGCCTTGCCGAGGATGCCGCCGGCACCGCGGCCGCCGGCGGTGGAGCTGCCGGAGCGGACCGTGCCGCGGTTTTCCACATAGGCGGCAGAGAAGGACGCGCCCTCGCCGGGGGTCGCCGAGCCTACGATGCCGCCCACGTCGTACCCGCCGGTGACGGCGGCGTGGTTCACGCACTCCCGCGCCTTGCCGATGCCGCTGCCGCCCACAATGCCGCCGATGGCGTAGCCGCAGGGGGAAGAATTTCCGTAGGTGAAGGTGTAGCAGTCGATCTGCAGGTGGTTTTCACAGTAGCGCACCAGGCAGCCGTCCTTTTCCTGGGCGGCGCCCATGCCGCCCACGATGCCGCCGATCTGGCAGAGCATGGAGGAGTTCACCAGATTTCCCTCGTCGTAGCTCTCCGGATTGGCCAGGAACAGGCCATAGGCGCGGCAATTCTCTATGTAGCCGGCGGCCATGTGTCCGGCGATGCCGCCGATGTTGCCCACGCTGCTGCCGGTGCTGCCGGCGCTATAGCTGTTTTTCAGGAAGGCGGATGCCTCGCAGTTGTAGAGGACGCCGTTGTTCTCTCCGGCGATCAGGCCCGCGCCGCTGCTCTGGCGGACCAGAATGCGGCCGGCGGCCTTGACGTTCCGCACCGTGCCCGTGCGGGCGATGATGCCGAACAGGCCCTGGGGACGGCTGCTGACGCCGGTGGTCACGCAGATGCCGTGGATGATGTAGCCCTGGCCGTCGAAGGTGCCGGTGTAGCCGTTGTTGACGCCGCCGTTGGCGATGGGCGTCCACTTCTGCCCGTTCAGGTCGATGTCCGCCGTCAGCACGGCGCAGGCGGAGCGGCTGCCGTTGTTGACGGCGTTGGCGAACCAGGCCAGCTGCGCGGCGGTGCCGATCTTATAGGGAGAAGCGGCGGTGCCGCTGCCGGAGGGCTGGGTCTTGCTGCTGCCGTCCCACTTGTCCCTCACGCCGCTGTCCACGGACACGGTGAAGCCCTGCAGCACGGCGGACAGCGCGGCCTTGCTGCTGCGCAGGGTGGCGTCCAGCGCGACCGTGTTGGTGCAGGCATCCAGCTTGGCCGTGCCGTCGGACAGTGCGTCATCCAGGGCGGCGGACTTCTCCGCCAGCTGCGTCAGGACGTCGCCGTTTATCCCGTGCCACACGGCGGCGGCCTCGCCCCGGAGGTCGTTCAGCTTTTTCAGCTCGTTGGTATAGGCGTCCTCCAGATCGCGTATCGCGTTTTCCTTTTCTTTGACAAACTGGGTCTCATGTGCCTTGGTGGGCACTGCCTTCATCTCCGCCAGCGCCGTCTGGGCAATGGGCATCAGTTTGTCGATCTCCGCCTGAGCGTAGGCGGTGATCGCGTCGACAGACTTGTCCTCCAGCTTGCCATAAGGGGTAAGGCTGGCGCCGTTCAGGGCTGCCTTGGCCTTGTTGTAAATGCTGTTCAGAGAGGTCCAGCCGGTGTCGCTGTACTGGGATTTGTCGTACGTATTGAAGTCGTTTTTCAGCTTGTCCAGCGCGGCGGTCTTGGCGGCTTTGAAGTCGTTTTCCGCCTTGGCATAGGCCGCCTCCTCCGGGTTGGTCACCACGGTGGGGGTCTTCAGCTCCCAGGCGAGAACGGGCCAGCCGCCGGTGATGTCGCTGTCGGCGGTGTATATGGCGCCATCGTCACCGTTGAGGTATTCGACCATCTCCTGGGGGGACATATAGTTGGATTTGCTGATCTGAGCTTCGTCAAAATCCTCGTCACTGATATTGTTATTGGCGCCAAACTGATCACAATAGATCAGCATACGCTCCAGCTCATACGACGACGTGTTGCCGAACAAGTCGCCATAGTTATTTCCGCTGAGTGTCTTTCCTTCCAGCCCTCTGGGTGCATTGTGCGGTTCAGCAGAGGCCGCGGAATAGCAGCCTACAGCGGTAATATCATTATTGCAGCTGCCGATGAGACCGCCCATGGCGCCGTCACTATCGTAGTATTCTATGTCCGCGTAGTTGTAGCAATAGCTGATTTGAATGGCGTTGTCGCTGTATCCAGCAATACCGCCGACGCCCATGCAGCATGTATTGCTTCCAACGGAGATGGTTCCCCAGTTGGTGCACTGCTCAAAGGTGACGTCAGCGTACATCATGCCTACAATGCCGCCCACGCCGTTGCCGTTTAAGTCGGTGTCCTCGCCCACGGTGATGGCGGTGGCATTTTTGCAGCTCGTAAAGCCGGAATACGAGCCTACACACGCCGCAATGCCGCCCACAACGGGATAACTCTGGCAATCTGCGGTCACCCGGATGCTGCCGTCGGTTTTGAGGTTCCGGATAGCGGCATTCTCCAGATAGCCGAACAGACCGATGTACTCATATTCATAGCTGCCGTCCGCCGTGATGTCCAGCGTGACCGTAAAATACTTTCCATCAAAGGTACCGCTGTAGGATGCACCTTTCACTCCGATGGGCACCCAGTCCTCGCCGGTGAGATCGATGTTCGCCGTCAGCTCGGCGCAGATACCGGATTTACCCCCGTTGACCATCTCGGCAAAGGCCATCAGGTCAGCCGCGCCGGCGATCTGGTAGGGGCTGTCCGCGCGGCCGTCGCCCGCCAGTTCGCCGCCGGCCGCCAGCACCGCCGTGGGCAGAAGGCTCCATACCATGACCACTGCCAGCAGCAGAGATAGTACACGTTTTTTCATTCTCTTTTCTCCTTCTTTCTGTTGATCTCTATTTGAAATAACAGGATAACATGGTGCCGGGGAAAGGAAGAAGCCGGGAGAGGTCGGTGTACCTCTCCCGGCTCGTGGGAAACACGGCTTATGCCGCGCCGGTATACAAAACAAAACGCCCGTCCCCGGAGGGACAGGCGGTACGTTTTTTCCCGGAAAAAACGCTGCTTTTATCCATAAAAGCAGCGCACGATGACTTTCCTGCACACGGAGAGAACGCCCGCTACACTCACAGCTTCTCCTTCGTGCAATTCTCCTGCCCTAACGCCGCGAGACTGACGTCTCCCGTACATGACCTACCTTCTCGAAGCTTGCGCCCCAATGGATGCTGTTCGCCACGGCTTCGCCGCTTTGGTCACTTCCTTGCGTTCACAGTGCCGTTCGCAGAGGGTATCACCCAATTCCTTTTGAACTGCCGCCTGACCGGAATCGGTCTTTACGGCGGCAGCCACACGACATCACAGAACCTGAATATTCAATTTTACGTTATAATTATATAGGGGAGATGATGCTTTGTCAATATGGCGGGGGTTGATTTCCGACGGGATGTCCATTAAAATAGGGGAAACCGCGCCTGCGGCGCGGGGACGGGGGGACGGATTCCCACGTCAGCCTGCGGGCTGCCTCGGAATGACAGGGTGTCCGCGCCTGCGGGCGCGGAGACGGGGAACGCGGATCGCGAACCAGTGACAGCAATATTGGGGGCTGGCTCGGAATGACAGGAGTTTCGGGGCTGGCTCGGAATGACGGGAGAAATGGGCGGCGGTGAGAGTGATGGGGAGGTTTGTCACATGAAAAAGAGAGGGATATGCTTGCTGCTGGCGGCGGTGCTGCTTTTTTGCGCTGCCTGTGGCCAGACGCAGACAGAACAGCCGGAGGATACCGGCGACAAGGATC
>ENA-UOIZ01000350-UOIZ01000350.1-human-gut-metagenome-genome-assembly--contig:-P88-NODE-350-length-49799-cov-94.485526_pt1 | contig 49799 bp, 36 predicted proteins | sample MGYA00242336_ERZ723883 | MGnify/ENA metagenome assembly ERZ723883 | reverse complement strand
TTGCGTACGCGGTGGGTAATGAGACGTTCACGCTGGATTCCGAACCGGGCAAGGTATGGGAAAAGACGGATTACATGCCGTATGAACGTGTGTCTGTGTCCTTCACGCTGCCGGAGAATGCAGAACCTAAGGTTTACTGCATGGCATACTGCGACATGCAGAACGGCTTTGCGGGCGGCAGCTGCTGGTTCGATGCGATGCAGCTGGAAGAAGGGCTGACGCTGAATCATTTCAATATGGTTCAGAACAGTGACTTCTCTGTGACCGGCACGGATGGCAAGCCGAAGGCATGGACGGTTGGCAAAAACGATGCGTCGTATGTTAAAGTGCTGCCTTTGGACGCGCCGAAGGATGAATTTCATGCACCGGACTGCCTGAAACATGACAATACGCAGAAAATTCGTCTGGCAGGTCGCTATGACCGCACGGTAACATACTACCAGCAGTTCCGGCACTACGGCAAAATCGGCGACCGATTCACGGTGGGCGGCTGGTGCAGTTCGTTCGCGAAGAAGAACGATCCGGACAACTACATCTACTGCCGAATTACCGTTCAGTTTACTTCCGCTGACCCTGTGACGGACAAAAGCTACTGGGCAACTGGCGGTTCGGCGGTCTTCAATGCGGAAGAAGGCAACTGGCAGTTTGCGAGCGCGGGCATTGTTGCGCCCAACAACTGCACCTATATCCGTGTGGTCTTGCAGATGAATCGGCAGATGAATTTTGCGGACTTCACCGGCATCTACCTGTACCCCGAAGCGTTCGGCACACAGTATGTTTATGACAAAAATGGCAACCGCAAGACGCGGAAGATGCTCTACGGTGGTCAGGAGAAATCCGAGTTCGATGGCGCGGACAACCTGACGAAGCACACCGCCGCGGGTCGCACGGTGTCCAGCATCTTCCATTACGGCGACACGGAAGCGGAGCAGAAGAAGCATCTGCTGCTGAAAAGCATTGCGCCGCTGGGCAGCGTCAGCACGTTCAGCTATGACAATTTCGGGAATCCGCTGACGAGTCAGGTGCAGGATGCGGATGCGAATCCGAGCTACTTCATCCGCGGCGAAACTTCGTACACAAATGATGGCAACTATGTCACGGAGCAGAAGGACGCGCGCGGCAAGATTGTGCGCACAGAAACCGACCTGCAGCGCGGCACGACGACGAGCGTCACCGACGCGAAGGGACAGACGGTGACGTATGAATACGACAATCTCCGTCGAATTGTAAAAACTTCTGCAAACGTGGGCGCAAAAGAAGGAATTCCGACAGCACATAACGAATATTCCTATGACGCAAGGCGTGGGAATCTGGTCGAAATCCGTCACAATACGGACGAGAACGCCGCGAACGACGTGGTGTATACTTTCGAGCAGGACGCGCTGGGTCGCCAGACAGCGGTCAAGGTCGGCAGTCAGACCTTGTCGCAGAGCCAGTATCAGAACGATCCGACGAAGCCGAATTTCGGCACGCTGACCGCGACGACTTACGGCAACGGGGCGAAAATCCGCAGTCGGTACGACGATTTCAACCGCGTGACGGGGGTGGTGTACGGCGAGGAAACCGCGCCGCGATATGAGTATGACTACAACGCGAAGGGTCAAGTGGCACGAGTCCGCGACAATCTGCTGAATCGGACGACGCAGAGTGAATACGATTTGGCGAATCGCCCGGTGCGCGTGAAGACCGCGGAAGCTGGTCAGCATGTGTACACGGGACAGGTCGCATACGACAACGTGTACGGCAACCTGAGTGAATTCACGGAGAAAGTGGGTGAAAATCGACAGGAATTTGGGACGAAATTCGGCTATGATGACGAAAATCGTCCGACGTCGCTGACGTACAGCATTGGTGCGACCACCATTGGGCAGAGTACGACGACCATTGACAAGCTGAATCGAACGACGTTCTCGGCGGTCAAGCTGGGCAGCAAGACGTTCACGAGCGAGTACCACTTCGCGGCAGGCGGCTACGGCACCGGCAGTGTGACGAATCTCGTCGCGTCGATTACCCAGCCCGGTTGCAATTGCGGCTACGGTTATGATGACAACGGGAACATTGCGAGCGCGACGCTGAACGGCAAGTGGACGGGCTACACCTACGACGAACTTGGTCAGCTGATTCAGGTCAACGACCACAGCGATACCCGCTCCGGCGAAAATGGCACGACGTGGAAGTACACCTACGACCTCGGCGGCAACATCCTGAAAAAGGAACGCTTCGCCTACAACGATACGGCGACTCCTCTGGAAACTGTTACCTATACCTACGGTGACGCGAACTGGCGCGACAAGCTCACGGCGGTCAACGGCAGCACAATTCGCTATGATGCGATTGGCAATCCGTTGAATGACGGGACGTGGACGTACACTTGGCAGAACGGCCGGCAGCTGCAAAAGATGCAGAAGTCGGGCGTGACGGCGGAGTTCGTCTACAATGCGGACGGCTTGCGCGTGCAGAAAACGGTCAACGGCGTGGTGACGAAGTACACGCTGCACGGCAAGAATATTGTGCATATGACTTCCGGCACGGATGAGCTGCACTTCTTCTACGATGCGCAGAACCGCCCGGCGGTGGTGGTGTACAACGGCACGGCGTATGCGTATGTCAAGAGCTTGCAGGGCGACATTGTAGCACTTCTGAACGGAGCGGGAAATGTTGTCGTTAGCTATGTTTATGACGCATGGGGTGCGCCGATTGGCAAGAGCGGTTCGATGGCGGAGACGCTGGGGTCTGTGCAGCCGTTCCGCTATCGTGGGTATGTGTTTGATGAGGAAACGGGGCTGTACTATCTCAGGAGTCGGTACTACTCGTATCAATTCTGTCGATTTTTGAATGCGGATTCGTTATATGCTTCAAATCTGTTCTCATATTGCCACAATGAACCTGTACAGTTTGTGGATGTTGACGGAACAACTGAACAGACTGATTCTCGCAATCCTTTCTTGGAGAAAATTCTACAAGAGATAGGTGGTGGTGGCGGCGGCGCTGTTATTGCGGGTGGTTCTGTTGGATGGTGGTTATCAGAATTACTGAAAGACCTCCATAAACTGCTTCATCCAATGCACCAACTTGAACAGAGTGAAGCTGCAAGTGTTACCGGCAGCTCAACAGAAATTACGCTGAGCGATAAAATCAGGTGGGATGTTTCGAAAAATAAGAAACACCATGTTGCACGTGGCTCCGAGCCAAGTGGTTGGCACGATTGGTCTCCGTTTAATATTGATCCTAATAACAGTGACGATGACATGTGGGAAGAAATCGCTAAGCTTCTGAAAACTGTTGCGGAAAAGGGCGAACCATTTATGAGGGGAGACAAAGATCCCAACGTTAAATCATATATCTATTATTTTGAAGAGTTTAAGCAATCTGTCGTACTGGTGCTATATCAGTACGCGGAGGGATGGTATAGGATATCAGATGGCTACCCAGTGAACTAAATGAGGAGCTGAAACAATGGATATTATCAAAATCAAGGCCGAAGTATACCGGCTTGAGCAGAAAGGAAAACGCTTGCCGATTCTGCATTATTTGCAGGACGTGTGGCAGCAGGAGCCGCCGTCGGAGGATTTAACCGTGCTGGCATTGCGGCAGATGGTTGCCTATGCGGATACGGTGGTTCAATTTTTGGAAAATTCCCCGCGTTGGGAAGCGAAAAATGAGTATTCGCTCTACAAGGCTTTTCTGCTGGATATTATTTCTTGGGGGCTGAAAAAGTACCGCACGAGCAAGCAGTTTCTATGGCAGATGTGTTTTTATCTCAATCCGGAATATACCTATTCTTATATGTATGGTAGGGAGATAACGGGCGATAATGCGGTCGAATGGAAGGAGACGCTGTTTCAGGAAGCAGCGGCGCTCTATCCAGATAGCTTGCTTTTCGAGTGCATTGAACCCATAGAGTGCATGGATCATCAGGTGCTGGACAACTTTACGAAAGAGGCGAAAGAGCAGATTCGCGCGGAACTTTCAGAATGGAATTTGCAAGAGAATGGCGCAGATCATGAAATTGTGTGGATTTTTGACCATTACCTGTTCCATGAGGGGATTCAGCGGTAAGCACAAGTTGGGGCTTATTGGGCTATTGGCGAATAGCTGGAAACCAAGTTTTAGCATATCCCATTATAAACGAAAGGCTCGTAGCGGCAGGGTAGTTTGGTATCCTGCCGCTGTGAGTTCTTGCACTTATGCGATTGAACCGCCGTGTACTGGTCGGTAAGCACGGTGACGTAAGATGTAGGCTCTCTATTTAGAAGTGCCCCCTACTTGATTCTCCCTTTACTCACTACAAACTACTAACAGGAGGTATTAACCATGAACGAACTTTTCCTTTCCGGCACGATTCTCACCCTTGTCAAGACACCCACGACGGGTGACACTTCGCACGTTGTCTGTCAGCTGCGGCATTCGCACCGCAACCGTCAGCAGCAGGTGATTCACGAAACCTACACGGTTCATGCGTGGAATCGCCTTGCGGACTGGGCGGTGCAGACGCTGAAACCCGGTGCGCGGGTGTATGTCAAGGGCTACCTGACGCAGAAGCTGCGTGGCGATGTTGTTATGACAGAGGTCACCGCCGCGCAGTTCTTTGTCCAGTCCCCTGCTGGGATGAATGTGGAAAATCAGCTGGCAAGCTGAGAAAAATCATCAGTGCCTCGTAAAGGAGGTATGCATATATAAACAGGAGGTCACATGCCAAACATTTCATCCTCCGAACTGATTGCGCAGTTCCAAACGGCACTGCGTGATGGCTGGGGGTACATCTACGGCGCGTCGGGCGAAATCTGGACGCAGGCACAGCAGAACGCCGCGAGCCGTGAACAGACAAAGAAATATGGTCAAAAGTGGGTCGGACACCGCGTGGCGGACTGCTCCGGCCTTTTTGCGTGGGCGTTTCGGCAGCTCGGCGGGTACTGCTATCACGGCAGCAACACCATGTTCCGCCGTTACAGCAGCGCATCCGGCAGCCTGTCCGCCGGGAAACAAACCGATGGCGAGCCGCTCAAACCCGGCACAGCCGTCTACAAATTCAACGCCTCGGAGGGTTATCACCACGTCGGATTGTACATCGGCGATGGCGCGGTCATCGAAGCCAAAGGCACGGCGTATGGCGTGGTCAAGTCGAAAATCGGCGGCGGGTGGACGCATTGGGGCGAACTGAAAGGCGTGGATTACGCCGAGAAAGAAGAACAAATTGCAATGAGTGAAACGAAATTGGCGGTCGTGACGACGGCATCCGGCAGTTTGAACATGCGCAAAACGGCGAGCAAGTCCGCCGAAGTGATTGCGAAAATCCCGCAGGGCGCGACCGTAACTGTTCTTATGGAAGCGGATGACTGGTGGCGCGTGCAGTACAAAAACAGCACCGGCTGGTGCGCGGCGGAGTTCCTCACGAAGCAGGAAAACGCGGATAATCAGGCGCGGATGAGCATCCAAATCGTCGATAGTGCCGGAAATGTGTTTGAACCTGCGGGTGATTTTACGGTGAAGGTGGCGAATGCAGATGTGGGCGATTCTTGAACAGATGCGCGACCACGCAACAACCATCGTTGGACTTGTGACGGCGCTGACGCTGATGTACGGCTGGTTCCGGAAGCCGATGAAGCAGCTGATTGCAAGGGAACAGCAGCAGGAGGAGGATCTTGCGATTCTGACATGGGCATTTTTGCAGAATGCGCATGACAACTATACGCGGCAGGGCTGGTGTACTGCGGCAGAAAAAGAGCAAGTGCTGAATATGCACAAAAGTTACGCGGCGAAAGGACGAAATCACCTATCCGCAAGCTACGAGCAGGACATTCTTGCTCTGCCGGAAACGCCGCCAGAGGGGAGGCGGGGCAAATGACGAAGCAGAAAGCATACGTCCAGTTCAGCAAACGAATTGTTCTTTTGGTCACTATCGCAGTGACGGCGATTTCGCTGCTGGCGGTGGTGCTGTGCTTCTTCCGCAGCGACACCGAAGCGCTGATTAGTACGGTTCGGACGTACATCAACTACGCGACGATTGTTTTCGCAGCGTACAGCGGCAACTCGGTGTTCGAGAAGTGGCTGACGCAGGGGAAGAGCGCTGATGCGGCTGAAGCGTAAGGCAATATTTCTTGCAGCAATTCTTGCAAAATATCAAAAGTGCCCATCAGCAGTCGTGCTATTCGCCGCCTGCTGATGGGCATTTTTGTTTATTCCTTTTCGTACTTTTCAATCAGGCACTGATGCTGCTTGCTGTCCCTGTCATAATTGATACCGACCAGCAGAATCTCGCCCGTGTAATCCCATATCGAAGCTGGATAATTCTTCTCCCTGATTTGCTGCAAAGCAGTCTGGGCATTCTGATTCCATTTCAGCTCTACAATCAATGCCGGATAGTCATTCCTGCATTCAGGCTTCGGAACGAGCACGAAATCGGCAAATCCTCGACCCGTCGGTAATTCGCGGATTGGCTTGAAGTAATACTGCATCGCGCTCAAATATGCAATTGTCAACACACTGCTCAGCGAGTTTTCGTTATGATACTGGATGACAGACGTGTACTCATGATGGATTTTTTCAATCTGCGCGGCAACGGCTGCACCGTCCATGTCCAGCGTCGCATCCAGCAAGCGCTCGGATTCCTGCTGAAAGGTTATCATTTCATTCCAACGCTTGCTTTCAACCGCCATCGTCAGCTCCTGACGAATTTCTTCGTTCGGGACAAACGCTGTTTTTCGATTCTGATTATATCCAAGATAGCCCAAGTGAATCATGTAGGTCAGCACATCGTCCTTGCTTGCGATATTGAGCGTATCATTTTTGAAAGTTGCTGTGTTCACCTTAACTTCTGTGCCGGAAAGCATCTCGATGATGGCAGTTTTGAGTCCATCATAATTCATGTTGATTAGCGGTACAATGGTATCATAGGCGGATGTCTCTGACCAGTAACTCTTAAATTCCTTTCGCAGCATCACGCTGACAACTGCTTTGGGGTTATAGATATGAAAATCGTTCAAAAAATAGCCATCATACCAACGCTGTACCTCATGAAAATCCAGCGAGTACTTCTCTGCAAGGTAGTGGACATCGTTTTCTGTAAATCCAATATATGGTGCCAATATAGATGCACTAAGCATGGTAAACTCATCAAAATTATTCAGTGCAGACTGCGTTTTTTCCTTTTTAATGGGAAGAATACCTGTCAAATAAGCTAACAGGATGTACTTCGTCGGCTCCGTTCCCTTGAACATGCCACGGAGAAAGTTAATGTAGTCTTTCTGCACCTTCGCATTGGCAGCCTCGTCGCGAATCAGGACATCCCATTCGTCAATAATAATGATGAACTTTTTTCCCACTGCTGTATTGATTTGCGACAATGCATCTGGTAAGGAAGTTGTTTTTTCCGTCAGTATATTGGGATAGTATGCTTCCAACTCCGAAATGGTTTTCTCCGAAATATAAGACACAACATTTTCCACGCCACCCGCGGGCTCGATGCACCATTGAATATCAATATGAATCACATCGTATTTGTTCAGATGTTTCTTGAAGTCGGCAGACTTGCTGATTTCCAATCCGGCGAACATTGCTTCCGAGTCGCAGCCTCGACTGTAATAAGCTGTGAGCATATTCGCTGCATATGATTTTCCGAACCGCCGCGGACGGCTGTTACAAATATACCCTTGCATTGTAGCAAGAACATTATTGGTGTATGCAATCAGTCCGGTTTTGTCAACATAAATTTGCGAGTTCAGCGCGACCTGAAAAGCGCTGTTGTTCGGATTCACAAAGCGTCCCATTGCCTCTGCTCCTTTCCGAAGGATGTTTGCTGAGGTTTTGATTTCTGCGACTGCCCAAATGCAATCATCCCTTAGTCTGCTCTTATTTTACCATTGATTTCGGGAAATAGCAAGGAAATCGGAGGACGGGTGGCACCTTAATTTTTCGTTCTTCACAGAGGAAAAGGAGGTATGCGTCTCAGTACACGGCACTGCCTTGTCGCAGAAAGCATGAAAATTGCGTTTGGGAAGTGCAAACTTTTTCTATTTTGTTCTCCGACATTCTGTCAATTGCAATGCAAAATAGACCGAAAAACATTTGTAATGCAGAAAGTTTTTCTGAAATTTCAGCAAAAACTATTGACTATAAAGTCGGCGATGCTTATACTATAGCACTTCTCACAAAAGCGGTCACCCCTTTACAGCAGGTGTATAGTAGGCATAGGAGATGATAGAAATGCTGCACAATGAAGCACGGAAACTGTTGGTAGAGGGTTACGAAGCGACGCACAACGCGGAAGCAATCGCGAAGATTTTCCACGTCAACAAGTACACCGTTTACCATTTGGAAGAGCGGAAGCGGAAAACAGGAAGCGTTGACCTGCAAACGTGGCGGCGAGGTCGGAAAGCTCTGCTGAGCAGCGCAGACAAGGCACGGATAGCTGAACGCATTACAAAAAATTCCACGATCAGCTTGGGAGAACTCCGCACGCAGTTAGGGCTGAAAGTCAGCATTTCAACAATGAGCCGAGTGGTTCGAGCATTGGGTTTTCGCGTGAAAAAAGTCGGGCTTTCGGCGACAGAATGGGAGCGTCCCCGATGTGCAGGCAAAACGTATCAAGTGGAAAGAGTTAAGGCACCACCGCACAATTCGGCGGCGCGTCTGGCGATGCCTTTTCCGCCATCTGCGGCATGCAAATTCCTCGATTTACCTCCAGTAAACCTTCGAAATTTGCATTTGCATCTGACGAAAAATCCATTCGCCAGCCGACCACCTCATTTGTGCGGTGTTACCTTAAAATTGGCGATTGAACATTGGAGACTTGTGTTTCTGGGCAAAAGTAGCGAGAACATCGGGATGACACGCAGGTACGGACGAGCCATCGGGAAAGCGCGGGTGCATGGCAGCGCACCGCTGAATGTGCCGACAAGTCAAACTGTCCTGGCCTCTGTCCGCTTGAACGGTCAAATCACCTACACCATGTATCCCGGCGGAACAAGCGGCGAACGTTTTCTGGACTATCTGAAAAACGTGCTCATTCAGACGCTTCACAAAGGCGGCATCGTCGTCATGGACAACATGCGTTCACACCATGTCAAGGGCGTGGAAGAAGTGCTGCGCGCAGCGGGCATAATTCCACTCTATCTGCCGCCATACATCAGCAATGCGCCCCAATAGAGCTTGCTATATTCTATTCGGACTGAAAACGCGAAAATTGCAAATAACACCGATGAAAAGGCTTGCTATCTGACTTTCGGCTGTGTATAATTAAAGTGTAGGAACGGAGATCATTCCTATATGTACGGAATACACATGCCGAAAGGAGGAGTGGCTATGGCAACGAGTGCTTTCGAAAGGAAGATTGTCATCAGCGATGCAGCGTCCAAGGAAAAACTGACGCAGTTTTTTGGAATCGGACGCACCTGCGAGAAAGCGGGCCAAGCCTCTCTATTCCGGCGTGGAAAGAGAACGGAGTGAAAAGCTATTAGCGCAATGCTTGCCCCGCTCCAAACGCTGATCGACACGCTGAAGGAAGACAGTGATGCGCTTATGCAGATCCTGTCTTCTTTTTCATAGGGCGCCCAGCAAGAGCAACAACTAAGTGGTGAGAGAACACAACGCGCTCGGCAGTAGGAAGCGTTAGCCGAAGGCGAGGGTGTCCATAATCGTGCCATTGAGTTTGAGGCACTGTCCAAGGCAAGGACTTACCTTCTTTGCAATGAGGCAGACATGATAGGAGTGCGGGGGCATACCTGTCCGCACCTGCTGATAGTCAGCCAATGCATCGAATATACCAGAAAAAGTATGGAGATCCACAAGCGTGAGCATAGCGTAGTTGGATTTCAGCATGGCGCTGTCATAGCCAAAGCGTGCAGAACGGTCATTCGTTTCAAAAAACATGATATCAGACTGTAGACAAGAAGCTATTCCCCCGCGAATGGGGTGAGAATAGTCCTTTCTGCAAATGAAAGAATAGCCGAATTTCTTTATTCTGCCATTCAAACCAAGTTTGCTTATGTCAACAAACTGAGACATCATGAAAACAGGATGTGCAATTTGTGCCATAGATTGCTGGTTGATCGCAGACATGAGCGAAGTTCAATTCACCCACTGTATATGGGTCAGGAGAGGAGTCAACTGTATGCTTCAAATAGCTGTGGTAGAGGATGATGTGGCTGCATCGGATACAATCAGAACATATCTGAACACCATCTTGGCGGAGAAGCAGATGTCAGCCAATATTCATGTATATGATACAGCAGAACAATTGATTGCATGCAGGGATATGAGGCAGTATCACATGGCACTTTTTGACATTGAGCTTCCCGGTATCAATGGTATGGAGGCGGCAAAACGTTTCCGAGAGGTCAATGAGAACGCAGTCATCATTTTTGTGACGAATATGGCGCAGTATGCGTTAGCCGGGTATGAGGTATCTGCCATGGACTTCATCGTAAAGCCGGTCAATTTCTATGACTTTGCAATGAAGATCAAACGAGCATTGAAAAAAGTGACTCAGTTTGAACAGGATGCCATCACTGTGGTGAAAAAGGAGAGCATCAACCGCATTCCAATTCATGATATCTTGTATATTGAGGTAATGAACCATCGGGTCTATTATCACCTGGAGAATGAGAAAATAGACGTCTTTGGAGCGCTGAAGGATGTCGAGGATCAAATAAAAAACTTTCATTTTGCACGTTGCAACCGCTGCTATTTGGTAAATCTGTCTCATGTCCGAAAAGTGCAGGATGACGAGGTCTATATCAATGATGAACGTCTCAGCATTTCAAGGTCGCAAAAAAAAAGCTTTCTGGAAGCCTTTGTTCATTATTTGAGTTTGTAAGAAAGCGAAGGAATTAGGGTGTGTCAATGATCATCAGTCTATTCAATGAATACTGGCTTCATGTGGGTTTTTTCTGGGCCTTGACCATTGCCTGCTGGTTGTTAAGCGGTGGCCTGGAAAAGAGAAATGGCTTCCCGTGGCGGGTTTGCTTTTCTGTAGCAGCGTTTCATATCATGGGGTATTTCGGAATGCCCTGGCTGACCCGAATCAATATTCAGCTAATCCAATGGACGGGACTGCCGGGATGGAATGGCTACATGTTGGTTTGGATCGAGCATCTGGCGTTTGTTTTCGGGCTGCTTCTGATTTGCTTTGAAGGCAAAATGAGCCGGAACTGGTTTTGCCTCGCAGCAGGTTATTCTCTGGAAAGCATGTCCTATGGATTGCAGGAAATTCTTTGGTGGGCAACAGGCATCACCATTGCTGATCACCAGTGGATGAGGTCGTTAGCTTATGTCGTATGCTATCTGGCAGCTTATTGGCTGATTGTACGAAAGGTGACCCAAAACATCCGCTATCTGGACTCAAAACGCACGATCCTTGTGTCGATGATGAATCTGTTCCTGATTCTTTTTATCGGAACAGCGCTTGAGAGCTACCTGACAGAAGCAGGGTGGCTGTTAGGTTTTTTCCGTGCATCCTACTGCGTGGTTTCGATGTTCATTCTCTTTGGATTATCGGATATCAACAAGAAGGAAGCTGAATTGATCACCATCCGCCAAATGCAGGACAAGCAGGCGGAGCATTATCAGATTGCGAAAGATATGATGGGCGTTTTGAATCTGCGTCTGCATGATTTGAAGTATTACGCACTGAAAAGCAAAAATGAAAAAAACCTGAACGAGCTGATTGCCAATATCAAACTGTATGATGCGCAGATCCAGACCGGCAACCGGGCACTTGACGTAATATTAACGGAAGAAAACTTGAAATGCTATCAGAAGGATGTAAGGCTTAGCTGTATGGCGGATGGGAAAGCCATTGCTTTCATGGAAGAGACTGACATCTACATACTCTTTGGAAATATGCTTGACAATGCATTGGAAGCAGTATTGAAGCTGCCGGAAAAGGATAAACAGAACATTACGCTGACAGTAATCCGACAGGGCTGTTATGTGAAAGTCCATTGTGAAAACTATGTGAATCAATTGCCGGAGTTGCAGGATGGCTTGCCGATGACCAGCAAAGCAGATAAACAGATCCATGGCTTTGGCGTTAAAAGCATTCGGCTACTGGCGGAGAAATACGCAGGAATGATTTCGATCATGCCTACAGAGGATACCTTCAGCATTGATCTGGTTTTCCCTGTTGGGCAATATGATGCAGACCATCCGAAAAAAACGGAGACTGTTTGATAAAGCTGATGAAGAAGGAGATCCGCTATTGGCAAAGGAGAGCCATGATGGGCTCTCTTTTTTGTGCGATTGGGTGGATATTGTACCATTCGAGTGAACAAACAGGTAGAATAGGTGGTTCATATTGTGTTGTCTTTCATCTTCTGATAGACTGACGGCAACGTCGGTAGTTCCGACAAATAACAACCCAAAGGAAGGTCGAGAACATGAGGAGAATGAAACGCCTCGCAGCCAAGGCCGCCAGTTTGGCTTTGGTAATGTCCCTGGGATTCGGGACGGTGGTCAGTGCCTCCGCTGAAAAAGTGGAAACTGGTTTTGCCCCGACGACTGACACCTATCTTGTGGCACTTGCAAATGCGGAGAATGTCACTCGCGAGATCGCTGAAGAGGGTATGATCCTGCTGAAGAACAATGGGGCGCTGCCGATGAATGTGGCAGAGGGCTGCAAGATCACGGTACTGGGTCGTAACTCTGTGGAGCCTGTCTACGGCGGCAGCGGTTCAGCTGGCGGCGGCATGCCTAAGGTTGATGTGTATAACAGCCTTTGGAAGGCAGGCTTTACCGTCAACCCGGTGATGGAGGCTTTCTATCGTGATGCTGAAAAATCCAGCAGCGCCCGCCCTGCTACGCCTGCCCAGGGTTCGATGCCCAGCGGCTATGCGGTAGCTGAAACGCCGATGGAGAGATATACGGACGCAGAAAAGCAGAGCTGCGCTGATTATGCTGACGCTGCGCTGGTGTTCATTTCCCGTATCGGCGGCGAGGGCTACGATCTGCCCACGACTTCCTATCTGGTGGATGAGAAAGGCAACGAAACCGTCGTTCCTGGTCGCAATGATGCAAGCGAACACTATCTTGAACTGGATCAGAACGAGAAGGATCTGATTGCCTTTGCCAAGGAGAATTTTGACAAGGTTGTAATCGTGCTGAATGCCGGCACTCCGCTGGAGCTTGGTTCTGTTCAGGCTGACGAAGGTGTGGACGCGATCCTGTGGGCAGGCTGCCCCGGTGTAACCGGCTTTGAAGCACTGGGTGAGATTCTGAACGGTACAGTGAACCCTTCCGGCCGTACGGTTGATACTTATGCGGCGGATTTCACAGCCTCTCCTGCCTGGCAGAACTTTGCTGTCAATGCCGAAAATGGCCGTGCCGATGCCGCCAACAATACGCTGGTTCTTGAAAACGGTGAAGCGACCAAGTATCATATGGTCGAGTATGAAGAAGGCATCTATGTCGGCTATCGTTATTATGAGACCCGTGGTTTCAGCGATGGCGAGGAATGGTATGCTGAGAACGTGGTCTATCCGTTCGGCTATGGTCTGAGCTACACCACCTTCCAGTGGAATGCGAAGTTCCCTGAAAACGCCGGCATTTCCCGTGACACAAAGATCGATGTGGAAGTGACCGTAACCAACACCGGTTCTGTAGCCGGTAAGGATGTTGTTGAGCTGTATGCTTCCACGCCTTATCTGGCTGGTGAAATCGAAAAGGCACATGTTGTGCTGGCGGGTTTTGCCAAGACCAAGCTGCTTGCGCCCGGTGAAAGTGAGACTGTGACGATTACAGTCGATCCTTACACCATGGCATCCTATGACTACAACGATGCGAACCTGAATGATTTCTGCGGCTATGAGCTGGATCCCGGCACCTATACGCTGTATGTTGGTACCAATGCGCACGATGCATGGACCAATGGTGCTGCCGGCACCTTTACGCTGGATGAAAGCATCCTGTATGAAACGGATCCTGTTACCGGCAATGCGGTTGAAAACCGCTTCGACGAAGTCAGCGAGCATTTCGAAGACGGCAATGCTGTCCGCCTGAGCCGCAGTGATTGGGAAGACAGCTTCCCCACCTATATGGATGAGGACGATCTGGTCATTGATGAAGAAACCTTCGACAAACTGGAGATGACTGTTGTCGATGCTGCGTTCGATGAGGATCAGCCCTGGTATACGGATGTAATGCCTGTTCAGGCCGATCCGATCGAGTTGGCAGAGGGTGAAACCGCTCCCGCCGCGCCGATCCAGTTTGCTGAACTGATTGGTCTGGATCGCGAAGATCCCAAGTGGACTGCCTTTATGGATCAGTTTACCATTGCGGAGCTGGGCGCTATGATGTCCGGCAACTACAGTATTCCCGGCATTGAACGTTTGGGTATCCCGGTTACTCACGCGGTGGACGGCCCTGTGGGCTTCGTCTATCAGATGGGTGAAAAGTTTGGCGTAACGGGCGTCTTCTATGCTGCACCTGTGATGGTTGCTGCGACGTGGAACACCGATCTGGCGGCAAAGGAAGGCGACTGTCTGGCGGAAGAAGGTCTGTGGACGCACTGCACCGGCATCTATGGCCCTGCCACCAACATGCACCGTACACCTTTCTCTGGTCGTAACTTTGAGTACTATTCTGAAGATGGCTTCCTGGCTGGCAAGATCTGCGCTTCCGTGGTGAAGAGCATGACCGACAAGGGTCTAATCACCTTTGTGAAGCACTTTGCACTCAACGATCAGGAAACCAACCGTGATACACTGGCTGGTCTGGTCACCTATGCAGACGAGCAGACTATCCGTGAAATCTACCTGAAGCCCTTTGAAATGGCTGTTAAGGAAGGCGGTACCAAGGCGATCATGTCTGCCTTCAACCGCATTGGTCTGACCAACTGCTCTGAAAACTATGGTCTGCTGACCGATATCCTGCGGAATGAGTGGGGCTTTGAGGGCACTGTGGTGACCGACTTCGGCGGAAGCATGACGCAGTATGCAAATCCTGATGCACTGATCCGTGTCGGCAACAATCTGTGGCTGGGCAACCTTGGTGCAGATGCCCTGACCCTGTCCGGTGAAGGGCTGACTGCTACTCAGGTGGCTGCGCTGCGCAAGGCAGCTCAGGAATCCCTGTATGTTGTTGCAAATTCCTCTGAGATGAATTTCTATGAGTCTTATTGGAATGAATTCTCTGTGGATGGCGGCAATCCCTGGATCGGTAACTTCAAGGTCTTTGGCAAGGTCATAGTGGGCGATGTGGAACGTGGTCAGGAGATCAACCTGGATATGAGCAGCAAGATCCATGGTACTGACGGTGAAGTGACTTATGAGGCACTGAATCTGCCGCTGGGTCTGAGCATTGATCCTCAGACTGGTATCCTGAGCGGTACGATCGCTGAAAAAGCACTGGATGGTTATTACATGGGTTTGATCAATCTGCGCAACGCTGAAGGCAAGTCCATCGGCGAGCAGGTTCGTGTAATCATGTTCCTGCAGGATACCAGCGAAAAGCCTGCTGATTTCGCTTACATTTCGGAGCTGACCTACGCCGGCGAACAGGAAGCTGAAATCAGGGCTGGTGAACAGGCGAACATATGCATTGCAGTGAACGGCGGTGTGGATGGCAAGATTGTTGTGGTGCCTGGCGCTTGGGGTGCTGTGAACTACTACAATACAGTAGAAAAGCCTGTTCTGTACACGGTCACTGGTGGCGAACTGCCCGCTGGTCTGTGGATCAGCCCTGCCGGCAGCATCTGCGGTGTGACAACCCAGACCGGTGATTATACGGTCGAGGTTACTGCTGCTTCTCAGGAAGTGGATGCTTCTCTGACCACGGCTGTGACCATTCATGTCCTGCCCTAATTATATCAAGTGACATAAACTGAGCGGAGGACAAGGAGGCATACTTCTGTCCTCCGCTTTTGTAAATGGAGGATGATTCGCGTGAAGAAAGGAACAAAACGTCTCATTGGTCTGCTTGTGTTCCTCGCAATAGCAACAGCCGCAGCAATTTTCATCATACAGAACGAGGGGCAGGGATCAAAGCAAGCTGCGGTAAAGCCGACAGAGGCTGCGGAAAACAGCGTCGCCAATGAACAGGAAGCGCCGGAGCAGGCATTTCTTGTGTATGAAAATGCCGAAGTGAATTGCATCATTGATGTTGCCGATTCCGGTTCAGTGGCGCTTGCAACAGGCGCGGACCATATCTCCTACGAGGTGATTGACGGAGATATGCCTAAAGGCTTGACAATTGCAGAGGATGGAACCATTCTCGGTGCCTATCCCAGGCCAATGAAGGGCCGTGTTGTTACAGTGCGTGCATCGGCTGAAGGCTGCGATCCTGTGGAAGCAGAGATCACAATCAATGTAGTCAAGCCCTTCCTGACATTTACAGGTATCACCCTGGCGGATGCCAAAGCAGGCGTCGAATATGCGGCTTCCGTTGCCTACATATCAGACACGACAGAGAAAGTCACCTTTAAGCTGGCAAAGGGCTCTGTGCTTCCTGAGGGGCTGACGTTGAATAAAAATGGAGTCATCACCGGAACGCCGACCACTGTTCAGCGAGGTGTACCTTTCACGGTTGTAGCGGAAGCCAAGGGATATTCGGATACCGAGGCCGTTTTCAAGCTGGATGTAATCATTGATCATAAAAGCAACGAAACTGGCACGATTCTGAATTATAATGGCGGCGATCTGAAGAGCGCCTATGAGAATGAATACTACTTGAATCAGACGGGCGTAGCAGCCGGTGTGATGAGCCTGAATAACAACGAGCTGACGTTTGAACTGGCAGAAGGCAGCCAGCTCCCTGAGGGCCTGACTTTGTATTCGAACGGTGCCATTTTCGGAACTCCCAAGGCTTCACGAGTTCAGTCCTTTGATATCATCGCTCATGCCGCAGGCTGCGAGGATCAGCGCAGAACCTTCACGCTGAACATCATGGGCAGCCAGGTGGGCTATGACAATTCCATGACGCTTGAGGGCGCAATACGAGGAGAAGCCTTCGACCGTTCGGTTGCAACAGCCTACGCGGGTGAAGAGGTGATCACCTATTCTGTGGACGAAAAGAACGCAGAGATCCTGAAGGAACTTGGACTTGCGCTGAGCAGCGACGGTGAGTTGACCGGCACGCCTACTCGCTCCACGAAACGCGCCCGTTTTACTGTCATTGCCTCGGCAGAGGGCTATTCTGAGGCAACATGCACCGTCTATATGAACATTCAGGAGCCGATGACAGAAACCACGGTTTTTGAAGCGGAATACCTGAATCTTGCCGGAAAGACAGGTGTCGGTTACTCCGGCGCTCCTGCTGATGAAGGTCTGATTTGCCGCAACGAGACGGCAGGCAACCATTTCTTCTTGGGTTATCTGCACAGCCCGAACATGTATTTTGAGTACACGATCTATTCTGGGGCAGATACAGAAGGTGAATTGCTGCTATCCCTGGGGCAGGAGTTGGGCGATGACATCTCTTTCGACCCGTCTACACTGGATGTCTCTGTCAATGGTGTATCCTTGTCCTTTGGTAGTTTTCATGTTCCGGGAGCCCGCCAGAGCTATACGGTTTTTGAGGAGTTCAGTGCCGGAAAAATCAAGCTGAACGCCGGTGAAAACAAGATCCGGATCACAGTCAAACCCAATACGCTTTTCGGTGGAGCGACCGGCGGTCCTGGACTGGATTATATCCGAATTGATGGCGCGTCTGCACCGCTGATGTGGCAGCCGTGTTTGTACAACTTTGATCTTGTTGTGATTTGAGGTGAAAACATGAAGAAGCAAAAAAAACCCGGCATTCTGCATATGCTTTGGAAACAATGCAGACCGTTTATGATTATCGCACCTTTGATGATTGTGCTGTTTGGCACAGTATCTCTGGTGGCGACGCTAAATCCTTTCCTGGCGAATACGATTTCAACCGTACTGGGTGGTGAACGGCGCGTATTGCAAAGCGGCGATCCGAACTCCGTACAGTATTACGACAAGACTGCCAGCTTCAAGCAGTTTGATCCCGGCATCAAGGATTTTGAACGGAATGCGCAAGGTCAGGAGCTCTCTTCCGGAGAGCAAAAAAAGCAGGCGCAGATGGCTGCGGGAATGTTGAATCAGGAGATTTGCGAGGAAGGCTTTGTTCTTTTAAAAAATGAATCTCAGGCGCTGCCTCTGACGGAAGGTGCTATGCACGTCAGCGTTTTCGGAAAGAATTCTGCTAATCTGGTGCTTGGCGGTTCAGGTTCTGGTGGTGGTAGTGCAGAGACGAGTGTGTCACTTTACGAAGGAATGAAAAATGCCGGCATTACACTCAATCCAAAGCTGATGGAGTTTTACGAAAGCTCTGCATCTGGGTCTGGGCGTGAGGCGAATCCTGCCATCGGCAGTTCAACGACCGGTCTGACGATTGGTGAGACACCTTATGACAAATATCCCAACGATGTCATCGACAGCTACAAGGATTATCAGGATGCTGCGATCGTGGTGATCTCCCGCATTGGCGGCGAGGGCTTTGATCTTCCGCGGACGATGGTTACGGAGTACGGCGGTGCTCCGGTTTCCGGTGCCAAGGAGGGTCAGCATTATCTTGAACTGGATGAGAACGAGGAACGTTTGCTTGATGAGGTGTGCCACGCGGGATTTGACAAGGTGATCGTGCTGATCAACAGTGCGGAGCCGATGGAACTTGGTTTCCTGAATGATCGGGCAGAAATCGACGCTGCGCTGTGGATCGGCTTTCCCGGCGGAACCGGTGCCAGTGCAGTTGGCAAAGTATTGACTGGTGCGGTTAATCCCTCTGGGCGTTTGGTAGATACTTATGTTCGTGATTTTACACAGGACCCGACCTGGCAGAACTTTGGCGACAACCGGCAAGTGAAGGGCAATATGTACCTTCAGGGCGGCGCTGAGTCCGGCTATTATTACGTCCAGTATGAGGAAGGTATCTTCCTTGGTTATCGTTATTATGAAACGCGAAGCTTCCAGGAAATCTATCGTTTCGGTGATGATGGCGGTGTGTATGACAGCAATGTTGTCTATCCGTTTGGCTATGGTTTGTCCTATACCGACTTCCAGTGGGAGCTGGTTGAATCTGAGACGACTGCAACCGGCTTGATCGAGGATCCTGAACAGGAGATCTCGATCACTGTCAAGGTGACCAATACCGGCAAGTTCGCCGGCAAGGATGTCGTGCAGCTGTATTACTCGGCACCTTACTACAATGGTGGTATTGAAAAAGCACATGTTGTGCTTGGTGACTATGCGAAGACTGCACTTTTGCAGCCCGGCGAATCGGGTTGTGTTACCTTGAAGCTGAAAGCTTCTGATATGGTGTCTTACGACCACGTTGATGCCAATGGCAACGGCTTTAAAGGCTATGAACTGGAACAGGGTATCTACCGGCTGTATATCGGGCAGAATGCACATCAGGCATGGAATCAGGATGAGGAGCATATGCTCTCCCGGAGCTTCTATGTTCCGGAAACCATCATGTACGCCATGGATATTGATGGGGCTTCGACTGCAAGTGATAACCAGTTTGATGAAATGACCGATTATATGCAGAAGTATGCGTCAGTCATGTCCCGGTTTTCTTTCGATTCCACATATCCAAGTGCTCCGACACAGGCAGACCGTGAGATCGACAGCGATTTGTTTAACGCGCTGACCTTTGTCTATAATGATCAGGACGCACCGTATTATACTCCGGACGCTTCCCTGAATCCGATTCCTACAACGTTGCAGCTCTATGATATGATCGGGGTAAGCTTCGATGATCCCAAATGGGAAGAGTTGGTCAATTCCATCTCTGAGGAAGATTTGATCAATCTGATTGGTACCGGCAATTTCAATACAGCTCGTATTGATTCCATCGGAAAGCCGAGGACGATCGATCCGGACGGCCCCGCCGGTTTTACGAATTTCATGGGTGACCCGTCTGTTCATGATACCGGTTTCTATGCCAGTGAATGTGTCATTGGCGCAACCTGGAATAAGGATTTGGCTTACGATATGGGCGTGATGATCGGCATTGAGGGGCAGATCGGCTATACCAATGGCGATGGACGTCCGTACAGCGGTTGGTATGCACCTGCCGTCAATATCCACAGAAGTCCCTTCTCCGGTCGTAACTGGGAATACTATTCCGAGGATCCCTATCTGACGGGTGCGATGGGTCTGCATGTCGTTCAGGGCGCGAATTCCAAAGGTGTGTACACCTATGTGAAACACTTCGTACTGAATGACCAGGAAACAAACCGTGATACAGGCGGTCTGATCACTTGGGCAGACGAACAGACCTTGCGCGAGATCTATATGAAGCCCTTCCAGATGATTGTTCAGCAGGGTGGTACGCATGCTCTGATGTCTTCCTTCAACCGAATCGGCACCACTTGGGCAGGCGGTAGCTATGCGCTGCTGACCAACGTTCTCCGCAAAGAATGGGGCTTCCAGGGGATGATTGTATCTGACTACAATCTGGGCAATGCCTACATGCCTCCGAACCAGATGATTCGTGCCGGTGGCGATATTAACCTGTCCCAGGCATACCTGCCCACTGCCTCTGCGAATGTGAAAAACGGAATGGATGCCGCGACACAGATCGCTATGATGCGTCGGGCTGCCAAGAACATTTTGTATACCGTTGCCAATTCCTGTGCAATGAATGGGTTAGGAGCAGGTGTGACGTACGCCTATCTCGCCCCGCTGTGGATGGTCTGGACTGTCATTGCCAATGTTCTGTTGATCGTCAGTATGGCGCTGTGGGGATACTTTTGCGTGCGGAAGGTACAAAAAGGTAAAAAACAAATGAGCGTTTCATGAAAGAAACCGACTAAGCGAATCACATGTTGAGACAGTATGGTGCTGAGCAGCAGCTTCACACAAAGCAGCGGCGAATGGAAAGAAATGCTTCATATGTAGAAGGATGTCCATGACTTCTTTCCGGAGCAGTTTGCTTTTCGGCAAATAGACCTGATTATATTCCGCAAACTTTGCCGTGATCGTTAAAGCTGTCATGATGTCCATCGGACCATACTTGCAGACAAAACCCTTGATCGCCTCCATCCGCTCTGTGCGTGTGGAGGCATTTTTCATGCAGATCTGACCGACGACGGGCGTTGGTGCGCCGCCTGTCAGGCGAACGGCAGGCGCAAATATATCTACGGCAAGACGCAGAGCGAAGTTCTCGCCAAGCGGCAAATGGCTGCCCAAATCGAAAAAAAACGTCTATGCACTCGACGAAAACGGAAACCGAATCCGCGCACCGAACGCTTCACCCATATTCTTGCTTTGTTTCTTGTGATTTTTAAGGAAAGCATTCTCCTTGCAGTACCACAATTCTTTGAATGGGCGAGTTTTTTCGCTTACCTCTTGCAAAATGGGCGTAATGGGCTGTCAGCAAACTGGAGAAAATGGATGCCGCTGATGATAAACAGATTCGGTCGCATTTGCGGATAGTCCAACTGCATGAAGCAATTATGAGAACATTGCTGGAGCAGGAAAAGTGGTTTGTGACGAAATATTATGATGAGGGCTATGCACTGGCGGCACTGCCCAATCTCCCCGATAGTCCGTATCAGGAGGCATCGCGCTCGACGATGAGCAACGTGAAGAAACGAATTTTGAGCAAGGCGGATAGCTTTCTGACGGAAATGGCTACCTGCCTGCGGATATAACATTCCGAGCGCAGGTTGGACAAACTTGGACAAATGTGGACGAATTTGGACAAAGTTGGACAAAATTGTGTTGATTTTGGCGAAAGGATATGGTATGATATAAATGTGCCAAGGAAGGCACGGGGCTGTTCAGCAAAAACGCTGAGCAGCTTTTTTAGAGCGACACGTCGAAATCGTGCCGCTCTTTTTATGTGCGCCCGGCAGGAGCACAACTATAGCACTTCTCACAAAAGCGGTCACCCTTTACAGCAGGTGTATAATAGGCATAGGAGATGATAGAAATGCTGCACAATGAAGCACGGAAACTGTTGGTAGAGGGTTACGAAGCGACGCACAACGCGGAAGCAATCGCGAAGATTTTCCACGTCAACAAGTACACCGTTTACCATTTGGAAGAGCGGAAGCGGAAAACAGGAAGCGTTGACCTGCAAACGTGGCGGCGAGGTCGGAAAGCTCTGCTGAGCAGCGCAGACAAGGCACGGATAGCTGAACGCATTACAAAAAATTCCACGATCAGCTTGGGAGAACTCCGCACGCAGTTAGGGCTGAAAGTCAGCATTTCAACAATGAGCCGAGTGGTTCGAGCATTGGGTTTTCGCGTGAAAAAAGTCGGGCTTTCGGCGACAGAATGGGAGCGTCCCCGATGTGCAGGCAAAACGTATCAAGTGGAAAGAGTTAAGGCACCACCGCACAATTCGGCGGCGCGTCTGGCGATGCCTTTTCCGCCATCTGCGGCATGCAAATTCCTCGATTTACCTCCAGTAAACCTTCGAAATTTGCATTTGCATCTGACGAAAAATCCATTCGCCAGCCGACCACCTCATTTGTGCGGTGTTACCTTAAAATTGGCGATTGAACATTGGAGACTTGTGTTTCTGGGCAAAAGTAGCGAGAACATCGGGATGACACGCAGGTACGGACGAGCCATCGGGAAAGCGCGGGTGCATGGCAGCGCACCGCTGAATGTGCCGACAAGTCAAACTGTCCTGGCCTCTGTCCGCTTGAACGGTCAAATCACCTACACCATGTATCCCGGCGGAACAAGCGGCGAACGTTTTCTGGACTATCTGAAAAACGTGCTCATTCAGACGCTTCACAAAGGCGGCATCGTCGTCATGGACAACATGCGTTCACACCATGTCAAGGGCGTGGAAGAAGTGTTGCGCGCAGCGGGCATGCTTCCACTCTATCTGCCGCCATACAGCCCAGATTTGAATCCGATTGAAATGCTGTGGTCGAAGATGAAGGCTATTTTGCGGAAGCTGGGCTGCAACATTGCTGTACTTTTGCCCCAGATGGTCGCCCATGCACTTGCTCTCGTTTCACCGGAGGATTGTTTCGGCTGGTTTACTGCTGATGGTTATTGACTGGATTTTTGAGAATTGCTATAATGGTCGCGGAGCTCCAATAAATTTGAGATATTTGGAGTGACAAACATGACGATAGATAGCATTAGCAGCTGCTTGAAAGATCATTCTTCAGTAGTATTCAGATATAACTCTGAGTATTATTCGCTCAGGAAAAAGAATCTTTTATCCAGAACTGTGTATATTTTGGTGGGTACAGACATGATCCCTCAACAACGAGATTCATTGGAGAAATTATGCGATCAGGTGTATATCTCTGACGGAATTCGTTTATCTGCAGCGTTTGCTGAGATTGAAATTCCTGAGTGGAACGATCCTGCTTGGGAATCTTATGAGGCTGTTAGACATCAAGTAATTGTTTATCATCAGGAAATTCACTTTTGCTATCAGAGCAAGTACTACTGGATTGCTTATGCGCATGATGGGCAAACGTATTTGAGTGATGAGCAGGGAAATACTCAGAGTTTCTCATCTGCTCGTGCATTGTTCGAGAATGCACGGATTGATGGATATTTGCTGAAAGATATATGGGAAAAAGTAACGGTTGATGCTTGCTGAATTTAGAATGATGCGCAGAACCGCCCCGCGGTGGTGGTGTACAACGGAGTTCCCTATGCGTATGTCAAGAGCTTGCAGGGCGATATTGTTGCGATTCTGGATGAAAGTGGCAATACAGTCGTCAGCTACGGCTACGATGCGTGGGGTGCGCCACTGTGGTGTACCGGTGAGCTGGCGGAAACGCTGGGCAAGGTGCAGCCGTTCCGCTATCGTGGGTATGTGTTTGATGAGGAGACGGGGCTGTACTACCTGCGGAGCCGGTACTATAATCCGGGGTGGGGACGGTTTGCTAATGCGGATAGCTTGATAAGTAAAACCTATTCCATATTCGATCATAATCTGTTTTGTTATTGTAGTTGCAATCCTATTAGCCATACGGATGCAAATGGTCAGAATCCAACAGATTCTCAAATGAGCATAGCCGTAATATGCAAATATGGTGGAAGTCTCAAAATAATGTATGATTCTGAAGAAAGAGCGGCATTTGTTGCAGCAACATATATGTATGATGTTGCGGAAACATATGGCATAGAAAGTGGTGCATTCATCTATTCTGTTACACAGGGAATTTGGACATCGTATTCGTATACGGATGTTGTATATGGAGGCCCCCACGGATGCGATCCGAAAGATGCAGAGAAGTTAGTACCTTCTGATGCCGAAATTGTTGCATTTATTCACACACATCCAAACTCAAATCAGTTTTCAGAAGCAGACATTGGATGGGCAAAATGGAAAATGTATAATATGTATGTTGTAATACCGACGCATGATGTGCTGAAGTACGATTGGTGCTCTAAAACGGTAGTTAGCATTGGGAAAATGGTACCCTCACCTGTCACGCTGACACAGGATGAAGTTGATACTCTTAAGGAGGCTTGGTATGGACATTTTGTGGATGGCATTTGTCCGAATGGCTTCGATGATACGCCGTCGCTTGCGTGGCCTTTCCGGTAAATGCAACATTAAGTGCTTGAGTTTTACAACCATATGTGCCTGCCTATGCTTTTTATTGCTTATGGATTTCGGCACTGGCGAAGCTGAATTCTCCAAATATGCATTGGAAGTAGAAGAAACGCCTCAAATATGGGAGAATATATCCCAAACGCAAAGGGCAACATGGCGGGACATTAATCCATCGCCAGAAGATATTCTGACTATCGGCAATATTGTTATAAAATCACGGCGACCAAAAGATTATGCGAATTTAGAGCCATACCTCATGCGGTATGATTCGGAGTCGGAAGTTTGGATTGTTTATTACTTACAACTAAATTCAGATGGAGAACCGATGATCGGCGGCGGGATGGATGTTGCAATTGACGCGAATAATTTACAGGTGCTTCTTGTTTGGGGTGAAGAATAATCATAGATAACGGCACACAACCGACACCCACTTGGCTGTGTGCCGCTTTTCGCTATCGAAAATTTTTCTTCATTTTCGCGTTTCAGAGACTTCAAGTAGTCCGGGAGGGCGTGCAGGAAAATTTCTTGCAAAAGCAGGAAAAGTCTCATCGTATAGCGAATACTGTCCTTGCCAGAAACCTGTCGCAATCATGGATGAGAATGGCAATACCGTCGTCAGCTACGGCTACGATGCGTGGGGTGCGCCGCTGTGGTGCACCGGTGAACTGGCGGAGACGCTGGGCAAGGTGCAGCCGTTTAGGTATCGCGGGTATGTGTTTGATGAGGAGATGGGGCTGTACTATCTGCGGAGCCGGTACTATAATCCGCGGTGGGGGGCGGTTTGTTAATGCGGATGCGCTTATCTCAACGTTCCAGAAAAGCAGCAAGCACAATTTGTTTTCCTACTGTGGAAACTCTGTAATCTCCTATATGGATCCCGCTGGATTGTTCGCTATTCAGGGACTGCTGCTTGCTGCCTGTACACTTTTATTGAGTGGCTGTGCCGCAAAAACAGACTATGGTGAAGCTTCAACATACAAACCAACGACTTCTACCAAGTATAACTGCTATGCATACGCTTTAGGCGAAACAGAATGGAAGTATGTTGGTGGAAGTCCTGATGCAGTTCAAGATTTCAGTGTTGAAAATGTTGCCCAAATGGTATTGGATGATGCAAAAGCTGATGGAAGGTCTATGCGCATCATTGATTCTTATGATAGTCCCATCAATCCAAATGAGTACAGAATTGCATTAAGAACTAGTGAAGCGGATTATCATTTTATGTTACAGCACAGTGATGGTTCTTGGTCGCACAAATCCAGTTCCCTGCCTTCACGCTTAATTGCTGGAGATAATCCAAGTGAAATAGCATGGGATGGGTATGCAAAGACAGGTAGAGTCATTTGCAATAATTACCACGACAGTAAAACTGTATATTTTGCTGTTACCAAGTGAGAGAGGAGAAGGTAAATTGAAAAAAGCTCACGTAATTTCTTACATAATTGCGACAGCATTATTTTGTGGAATTGTGTGTTTAATTGTTGTTTTTCATAACAAAACCAATGGAGATGAAAACATGAAACAATGTTTTACTATCGATGACTTGTCCGCTATTGAGATAGGTGTATCCAGTTTGAATGATATATGTGCGATTGTACCAGAAGACAACGTAATGGTCACATCGTATGGCGGACTAGGTGAGTTGCCTGCGACAAATGGAGGCAAAATTCAAATCAGATTTGTTGGACCACAACTAATAGTGGAAGATATTAGATACATACCTGCAGGATAATGCAGCGTATCGTCAATAGTAATCCACACAATCATAAGAATATTCTATTCCCAGCCCGTCGTGTCCTGTGCTCCTCGCACAAGCCGCCGACGGGCTGGCAGCAAAATCTTCCGCAAAAGTAGGAAAAACCTCTTCATATAGCGAATACTGTACTTGTCCAGCGAACCTGTTGCGATTCTGGATGAGAATGGCAATACCGTCGTCAGCTACGGCTACGATGCGTGGGGTGCGCCGCTGTGGTGTACCGGCGAGCTGGCGGAAACGCTGGGCAAGGTGCAGCCGTTCCGCTATCGTGGGTATGTGTTTGATGAGGAGACGGGGCTGTACTACCTGCGGAGCCGGTACTATAATCCGGGGTGGGGACGGTTTACCAATATGGATATTGGCGTTAAAATCTCACGGTGTGTTTTGGAGAATAACGTATATGCATACTGCTTTAATAACATTCTGACGCAGGCGGATGCTGAAGGAACGGATGCATATTGGCTGACGGATTCGGGCAATGTAGGCGGATTGGGTCATACGTCATTACTCATTGAGGATGATGATGGCACATGGTATTACTTCTACTGGGGGCCTGAAGCGGTGGGAGTGCCTGTTTGGACTCAAGCAAAAGTGATTCTGCAGAATGTTCCAGTCTCGTTTGATAGCAATGGTTTGCTGAATCTTGACGCGCTGAATGACACATTGAATCATACACGGATGAAAGATAAAAAGCCATTATATGGACGCAAGTATGATCGTGCCACTTTGTTTACTGGAGACTATAGCAGATCAGTTGACTATGCTGAATTACTCCGTGCTACGTATACAGATAAAGATAGTATGTATAGAATTGTACCTGCATATAATGTCTTATATACAAATTGCATGCAAGCTTCCGCTGCTGTTATGCAAGCTTCAAACCCGTTCTTTGAAAACCCAATAATGTGGTTAATGTTTGGTAGTGCTTCTCTTGATACTGTCCCAAGATAAGTAGGGTGGACTTTTGAAGTATCAGGTTTTCCGACGGTAAAAACCGAAATGATGCCAATTGGTATGGAATATTAATAAAAAAAGGAGGTTCGTTCTATGAAGCTGCTTTCTGTGCTGATGGTTGTGGTATGCTTGTTTATGTCTTCCGCTCATGCTGAAATCAATATGATTGATCCGGGAGCCAGAAGTTCATATTATGGGAACTTCCTGATGTCTTACGACGCAGAATCCCAAACATATTGGGCAATGATTCATGTAGTAAACCAAATTTTCGGCGTTACGGTTCGGCATCGCTATCGAGTATATCGAATGTCACAGGACTGGTCGGATATTTCACTTGAATTTGAAACAATGCACTCGATATACAGCATGGTTGCTGCGCCAGAAGGACTTTTGTACGAACGAGAAATTTATTTCGTTTATACTTCATCGGACATATACTACTATCATACCCAAAGCAGAGAAAACAAACGCTGCGTTTCCTATGTCCTGTGTGGTGCAATGGATAATGCTCCCCTATATTACAGAGACATTGGCTTATGTTCATACGACAGCACGAGCAAGTCCGAAACAGTAATTATTAAGGGAGATGTAATAGCACAGGATAATGAACAGTGTATCTATCAGACGGAAGATGGCTCTACATTTGCTTTTTTGTTTCAATCGGGTACGTCCATTCCCGTTGTGATTCCGGAGAATATTTCACGAATCAGCAATGGCTATATGCTCGATGAAGAAAATATGATGCTATATAGCCCAGATAATTCTGTCGTCTCGGTTCCGTTTATTGCGGGAGCAAAGTCTATTTCAATGAAGGACGGCTTCTTATGTGCGCTGGATGCCTCTTCGGAGGCAGTTACTCTGCACTATATTTCCCTCAATCACCCGGAAAAAGTTACATCTGTCACGCTCCCGCATGTTTATGATTGGAACCTGAATGTGCAGAATGGAAACGCTTTTTTCTATACGAAACCCGGAAGAGAAATCTTGGCGCTGGATTTATCAACGAATTCGTTCAAAACAATTACGCTGACGGAATGACGGCATTGGTGTTTTTGTGCGAATAGATAGGGAAAATAGATAGCAGTCCTCGGTGGCACACAACTGACTCCCACTCGGTTGTGTGCCGTTTCTGTGTAACCGGTATGGTCAATAATTAAGTGGTGAAAGACCACAACGTGCTTGGCAGTAGGAAGCGTTAGTCGAGGGTAGCCATCGAGAGGTGGAACCTGAAGGAAGCTGGATGTCAGCGAAAAAATCTGCAAATTCCGAACGATAAGGCATACCAGTGGGGCATTTTAGATTGGGCTATTGGAGAATAGCTGGAAGCTAAGTTTTAACATATCCCATTATAAACGAAAGACTCGCAGCGGCAGGAGACTTTGGTATCCTGCCGCTGCGAGTTCTTGCTCTTATGCGATTGAACCGCCGTGTATCGGTCGGTAGGCACGGTGGTGTAGGAGTTCGGCTCTCTACATACATTGCCAAAGTTGCCATCAGCAGTTTCCGCGATTCTTCTTGGAAGCCAATCAGTTCATTCCAATTGCTGCTTTTTACGGCGGTAATCAATTCCTGCCTGATTTCCTCGTTGGGAATGAATGCCGTTTCGGAATCCTCGTTATATCCCAAATGGTAAACTCATCAAAGTTATTTAGCGCCGACTGCGTTTTTTCTTTCCTGATAGGAAGAATGCCTGTCAGATAAGCCAGCTGAATATACTTCGTCGGCTCCGTTCCTTTGAACATGCCTCGAAGAAAGTTGATGTAATCTTCCTGTACCTTCGCATTGGCAGCTTCGTCACGAATCAGAACATCCCATTCGTCAATAATAACGATGAATTTTTGTCCTGTCTTTTCATTCACCTGTGAAAGGGCATTCGACAGTGTTGCAGCATTCTCTGGAAGAACAGCTGGATAGATTTCTCGGAGTTCAGCCAGCACGCTGCTTGTAATGTACGCTGCAACATGCGCCGCGTCAACGCAGTTTGCCAGAAACCACTGAACGTCGATGTGAATCACGTCGTATTTGTTCAGGTGCTTCTTGAAGTCAGCAGACTTGCTGATTTCCAATCCGGCGAACATTGCTTCCGAGTCGCAGCCCTTGCTGTAATACGCCGTCAGCATATTGGCAGTGATGGACTTCCCGAACCGTCGCGGACGGCTGTTGCAGAGATAACCTTCCATCGTGCCAAGAACGCGATTGGTGTATGCAATCATCCCGGTTTTGTCAACATAAATTTGCGAGTTCAGCGCAACCTGAAAAGCGCTGTTGTTCGGATTCACAAAGCGACCCATTGCCTCTGCTCCTTTCCGCAGGATGTTTGCTGAGGTTTTGATTTCTGCGACTGCTCAAATGAAATCACCCCTTAGCCTGCTCTTATTTTACCATTGATTTCGGGAAATAGCAAGGAAATCGGAGGACGGGCAGCATCAATTTTTCAATACGAAGGAATGCAATCCGCAACGATATTTCAAAAGAAACGGGGAAAATCTTCATTTTTACAAGCAATGATTGAAAGTATAGTTAGAATGTTTGCCGACAAAGATGAAGATTTCTGCTGCAAAATTGCATAAGGCAATTGAAATACTAATCAAGACGTAAGGAACTGCTATTAAGCTGAGATTTCTGGATTTTCCGCCATCATCAGCATTGGCTTATGAAAAAAGATATATTCTTTAGCCGTTGATGGTGCATCCTGCGCTGCTCTTCATGACCGCACCTCACGATACTTCCGCTCCAGTCCTTCCGTTTTCTCCCGAATTTCCTCTGCAATCTGTTTGCATACTTTTGTCGGCATTCCAGCCACTCGTCCTACTGCTAATACGTCCTTCATGCCGGGGTCACGCCCATTGCCATTCACCGTGGTCGTGTGTTCACCATAATACGTTGTACTCCAATGCCGATGTCTACGGGCATTCAAGGATTATCAACTCTTGAAAATGCTCTCCAGATATGCGTCATTCCCTGTTGTCGCAATCCAATACTGGCATTTCTCGCGCCAACGCCCTCAAACTGGCATTTGCCGGAATAATAAAATTGCTCTTATACTTTCCATGTTGCATTGCAATGGACTTGACATTCCTATGCGAAAAACGATGAAATTACTGAAAAATATTCTTCAACTTTGGAAAACAACAAGTTAATCTGACTGAGTAGCCAGTCGATGTAGACTGGTGCGGTAGTGAATACAGGCTGACTGTATATTGCAAAAAAAACAGCGAAACTTTCATTTTTGCAATCAAATATTGAAAGTATAGTTCCATGATGGCTATGCATGCGCCATTTTCCAAGGGGAAGAATACTCATTTGATATTGCTCTTCGGCGCGGGACTTTCTTTTCGCAGGGCGTTTTGCTATAATAGAATTGCTTTTTGCTTGCGCGACGTCGTTCGCCGCCTTTTTTGCGCAGGTTCGGTGTGACGCGGACGTTTTGCGAGAAATAATGAAAGAATGTCGCAACTGGTGAAGCAAAGAAAAGAAAAAAACAAAAACGCCCTTTGCGCGAATATGTTATTTTGTGTTCATTTGTGCTATTGTGTCAAAGATATTCTATTGTTTCTGGTGAAAACTTGTGCTATACTATTATCAATAGAACCGATAGGAATTCGGTTCAACAATTGCAAAGGAGGCTTCCCTATGAAGAAATTCCTCTCCGTCGTATCTCTGCTGATGGCGCTCATGATGCTCTGCACCAGCGCGCTGGCGAACGAACAGAAATATGATGAACCCGTGACGGTGCATTTCGTTCGTTCCACGGACGACACGCTCGACGCGAACTACTTCTCGCAGCATCCTGACAAGACCATGACCGACAACCTCTGGTGCGATCTGTTCCGCGACGAGCTGAACATCAACGTGGAATACGACTGGATCGTGAAGAGTGGCGACGAATACGACCAGAAGCTGGCTGCGGAGTTGGCCGTCGGCGCCATTCCGGAGTTCGTGAACGTGACCGCTCTGCAAGCCAAGCAGCTGTATGAGGCGGGTCTGATTATGCCGCTCGACGAAATCTACAACGAGTACGCAACCGAGCAGACCAAGCGCGTCATGCTGGAAACCGGCACTTCTCCCTTTGACGCGGTCACCTTCGACGGTCAGCTTTACGCGCTGCCCGTGGTTGGCGAAACGCTGATGATTGCCGACCTGATGTGGATTCGCACGGACTGGCTGGAAAAGCTGAACCTGCCCGTTCCCACCACCATGGACGAGCTGATTGCTACGGCGAAGGCCTTCGCTGAGGCTGACTTCGACGGCAACGGCGTGAACGACACCATCGGCATGGCCGTGTCCAAGACGCCTTGGGATCAGCTGTTCACGCTGAAGGGCTTCTTCAATGCGTTCGACTCCTATCCCGAAATCTGGGTGGACGACGGCACGGGCAAGCTGGTGTATGGCTCTACGCTGCCCGGTACCAAGGACGCGCTGGCGACGCTGCATCAGATGTATGTGGACGGTCTGCTGGATCCTGAATTTGCCGTTAAGGACGACGGCAAGGTGGCGGAAGCGACCACTTCCGGCAAGTGCGGCATCATGTTTGGCGCACAGTGGAACTCTATTTACCCCCTGCAGAACAGCAAGAACCTTGAGCCCGAAGGACAGTGGCAGGCGTTCCCCATCGTAACGGCTACCGACCACAAGGCGAAGGCGCAGACGGACGTCGGCACTACCGCTTGGACCGTGGTTCGCAAGGACTGCGAGCATCCCGAAGCCGTTGTGAAGATGTACAACCTCTTCATCGACAAGTGCTGGGGTCCCAACAACGAGAACGGCGTGTACTATGCGCCCCTGGATTCCGAATCCATCTGGAAGCTGTCCCCTGTGACCCCCACCAAGCCTGACAAGAACCTGAACGCTTTCCTCGATCTGGAAGCGGCGCGTCAGTCCGGCGATTTCTCTCAGGTCACCGGTGAAGGCTACTCCATCCTTCAGAAGCTTCAGGCGTTTGAATCCGGCTCCGAGGAAGGCTTCGCCCTGTGGGGCTGGGAGCGCATCTACGGTGCGGAAGGCGCTTACGGCGTGCTGAACTACTACAAGGAAAACAATCTGACGCAGGACATGATGTTCGTTGGCGCACCCACCGAAAGCATGACCCTGTACATGAGCTACCTTAAGGACCTGCAGAACGAAACCTTCGTGAAGATCATCACCGGCGAGGAAACCATTGACGCTTTCGACCGGTTTGTGGAAAACTTCTACGCCAACGGCGGCGACGCGATTACTGAAGAAGTCAACGAATGGTATGCTTCCTTGAAGTAATCTGACCGATTGACCAACGGGGGCTGGTGACAACATCAGCCCCCGCTTTCAAATCAATCCCAGCAGGGGGCGACGACTGTGGAAAAAAGCATTGTAAGCAAAAATTACGTCAACCTGAAGCGCGTTCGGAGAAGAAAACGCTTGTGGCGCGAGCTGCCCTTTCATCTAATGCTGCTGCCCGGCGTTATTCTTGTCTTCATCTATATGTACCTTCCCATGATTGGGCTGAAGATCGCATTTGAGAACTTTATTCCGGCGAAGGGACTGTTTGGTCCTCAGAAATTTGTCGGCATGAGGAACTTCCAAATGCTGCTGCGAAATCCCCAGACGATGCCTGCGCTCCGCAACACGATCATCATCTCGGCGTGGAAAATGGCACTGCATCTGCTCGTGCCTGTCATCGTGTCCATTTTGCTCAATGAGATTCAAAGCAATGCCTTCCGGCGCCTTTCGCAAACCTTGATTTATCTGCCCCACTTCCTGAGCTGGATTATTCTGGCGGGTATTCTGATTGACCTGCTGTCGCCCAACGGCGGTCTTGTCAATCGCCTCCTGGGGCTATTCGGCGCTGAACCGATTTTCTTCCTTGGCAGCAACAAATGGTTCCGATTTACGCTGGTGTTTACCGACGTATGGAAGGAATTTGGCTTTGGTACGATTGTGTATCTGGCTGCTATTACCAACATTGATCCCACCCAGTATGAAGCCGCTACCATTGACGGCGCCAATCGCTTCCAGCGGATCATGCATGTCACCTTGCCCAATATGCGCATGATTATCGTGCTGATGATGGTGCTGAGCCTTGGCAACGTGCTCAATGCCGGTTTTGATCAGGTTTATAACATGTACAGCGAGGCTGTTTATTCCACCGGCGATATTCTGGATACGTTCATTTATCGCCTGAGCTTTAAGAACGGTCTGTGGGGACAGTCCGCCGCTGTGAGCATGTTCAAATCCGTTGTATCGACACTCTTTATCTCTGTAAGCTATCTGTGTGCCTACAAGTTCGCAGATTACAGAGTTTTCTGATGAGGAGGCGCGTGGTATGGTTAAGTCAAAGAGCTTCGGAGCCCGGGTATTCGTTGTGGTCAACGCCCTGGTAATCGGTTTGCTGGCCGCGTCTTGCCTGATTCCGCTGATTCACGTATTCGCCATCTCCCTGTCAGATAAGTCCTCTGCCTCCGGCGGACTGGTTACGCTGTGGCCGGTGAATTTCACGCTGGAAAGCTATAAGTATGTCATTAACCGCGCTCCCTTCTGGACGGCGATGCTTGTTTCGCTCAAGCGTGTGCTGGTCGGCGTGAGCCTGAACATGTTTTTCTGCATCATTTGCGCCTATCCGCTGAGCAAGGAAACGAACCAGTTCCGCGCCCGCACGGCGTATGCATGGTATTTCTTCATTACCATGCTGATTTCCGGCGGCATGATTCCGCTGTACATGGTCATTAACCTTACTGGACTCAAGGGAACCTTCTGGTCGCTGGTGATTCCCGGCGCTGTCCCTGTGTACAACATTATTCTGCTGCTGAATTTCTTCCGTCAGACGCCCCGAGAGCTGGAGGAGGCCGCCATCATGGACGGCGCCAGCCAGTGGCGCATTCTGTGGCAGATCTTTGTGCCCACCTCCAAGGCGGCGCTCGCCACCGTCGCCCTGTACTCCACTGTGTATCACTGGAACGAATGGTTCAACGGCATCATCTACAGCAGAGGTCCGGAGCAATATCCTTTGCAGAGCTACATGAGAACCATCGTTATTGACCAGAAGCTCACGCAGATGGGCGCCGGCGACTGGGAGGCGCTTGCCTTGGTATCCGACAAAACCGTGAAATGCGCCATGATTTTTGTAGCATGCTTCCCGATGCTGGTGCTGTATCCTTTCTTGCAGCGCTACTTCGTCAAGGGCATGGTGCTGGGGTCTGTGAAGGGATAATTGCGCATGCATAAACAGCCGCTGGGTCTAAATCGCCGTGGGTTCATTCGCCTGCTGGCCATCACGGTTGCCGTGGTGCTGGTGTTCTATGCCATCGGGCTTTACCTGAACCATATGGGATTGCAGACCCTTCATGGGAACATGGAGGCGCTTAGCGAACGGGAATGCAGCTATATTGCGTCGCAAATCAATCTGGAGGTCGGAAATCTGATTACCCAGTGTCAGGAGCTTGCGGCGGATAAGGAGCTGCTGCGGTATGTCATCGCCTATCCGCGGCTCAGCGCCTATCAGCGCATCGCCAGCATTAGCGGTCTGTCTGATAAGCTGCTCCGCATGAAGCGCTCGTGTGATTTGCTGGAAAACGCAAAGATCCTGCTGCCGCAGATCGACCGCGTTATCTCGACGGAAAAATCCATCTATGATACGATGGATCGGAGCGAATACGCGACTTTCCGGCAATTGGTGGACGGAAAGCTGCTGCGCATCGCAGAGCATGGGGACAATCTGTACATGCTTTGCAGCCCTGTAACGCGGGGCGAGCCGATGTTCCTCATTTCTGTCTGCATATCGCCGGAACGTCTCGAACGGCGAATGCGCCTGTTGGCCAGCGAAAACGCGCTGGACATGACGCTGTATACGCCGGAAGGCACGGTGTTTTTCAGTGCCGGAACGAAAAATGGGTTGCTGTCCGCCGGAAAGGAGGGCAGCAGCCTTTTGGGCGTGCAGGGGGAAAGCACTTTTTCCGCAGAGGCGGAAATACCGCTGCTGCATCTTACGCTTCGCTGTGTCGGCACGATAGCGGATGAATTGCAGCCGCTGATGCGCCATCGTATGTGGGTCTGCCTGCTGACCGCGCTGGCGCTGGTGCTGCTGGTTATTTATCTTACCTATTTCCGGCGATATATCCTTCAGCCGCTGGATACCATTGCCGATTCCCTGCGTCAGGCAGGCGAAACGGGACATTTCCATATTGACCGCTCGGATGCGGGCTTTGACGACCTCTACGCCCAGTTTAACTCCATGATGGAGAATCTGGAAAGCCTCAAGGCGCAGGTTTATGAGGAACGGCTGCGCGCACAGCAGGCGGAGATTCGGCAGCTGCAAATGCAAATCAATCCGCATTTCTTTTACAACACGCTCTTTATGGTCTACCGCATGGCGCAGCAGGACGGCAACGAAGACATTGCGCGGCTGAGCCTGAATCTGAGTCGCTATTACCGCTACATCACGACCATTCCGGAGCATGACGTTCCCCTGCGCGACGAGGTGAACCATATCAGACAGTACCTGGAAATTCAAGGGATGCGTTTTTCTCCGCGGGTGCGCGTGCATATGAACGAGCTGCCGGAGGAAATCGCGCAGGAAAACATACCGCCGCTGATTCTTCAGCCGGTGGTGGAGAATGCCTTTGTGCATGGCGTGAAGAACAAGCAAAGCGGCGGCGTGGTGGAGGTCAGCTTTATCATGGAGCAGGATCGCTTCGGCGTAACGGTATATGATAACGGCGGGACGATGGATGCGGAGAACGTGCGCCGCCTGGACGAGCGAATGCGCGCCGGAGAACTGGCGGAGGGCAGCGCGCTGTATAACCTGTATCGCCGCATGGAGCTGCTCTACGGTGATCATTATGAGCTGAAACTGGAAAGCTTTGCGGACGGATTGTCTGTGACAATCCTATTCCCGAGGACAGGGAGGTGAGGCGGCGTGGAATCGCTTCTTATTGTCGATGACGAGGTTATCATTGCCGACGGATTGTACCATATGCTTCAAGAGGTGTTTCAGGACAGGCTGGAGGTTCGCCGCTGCTACAGCTGCGACGAGGCGTGTGCCGTGATGAACCGCAACCGCGTGGATATTCTGCTGACCGATATTGAAATGCCCGGAGCGTCGGGGCTGGAGCTTCACCGCATGGTGCGCGAACGCTGGCCGATGACCCGCGTTATCTACCTGACCGGCTATTCCGATTTTGATTATGCGCGCCGAGCGCTGAAGCAGCGTGCGTTTGCGTATGTACTCAAAAGCGAAGGCGACCAAGTGCTTATCAGCACGGTGGAAAGAGCGGTAGAGAACCTGCAGGAGGAAAGCGCGAGGCTGATGCGGCAGGCGGCGGTGGCGAGCGAATATGCAAGGCAGCTGCGGCAGCTGGTGTTCCATGCCATGCACGGCGGACAGCTGCAAGAGGAATCGCTGCTTGCCGCCATCAAGGACAGCGGTTTTCCCTTTGACGCACATCGACCGGTGCGTATGGGATATGGCATGTTCGGCGCAGCCATGCGCCCCGAGCTTCTGCATCAGTCGATGAACCTGATCGAGGAGCTGATGCGCCCCCATTTGCCGATGCTGCTGACCGACATGAATGCCCGCTGCTTCTCCATTGTGTTTCAGCCCTCGGAGGAGGACAGCGCGCTGCTGGAGGGACACCTGGAGAATGCGCAGCGGATGATCGAGCAGCAGGGACAGCAGCTGACGGTCTGCCTGATGGACTGCGAAACAGAATGGAAGGCATTGGGGAAGGGAGCGGCGCAGATGCTGGAGCTGATCAATCAGGTCAGCCCCGCGTCCGGCGAACTGGTCACGCTGCACGCGACGCAGGCGCAGCCAACGTCCTCGATGCCGCTGGTATCCGTCAGCGACGGACAGGCAAGCCTTATCCGCATGAAGGAATACCTGCTTACCGGTCAGGAGGATCTCTTTGCTGAAGAAACCCCGCGCTTTTTTCAGCTTCTGGCAGATACCAGCGATAAGCGAAGCACCGATGAGCTTTACGAGGCGCTGGCGCAGTTCATGCGCGATTGCAGCGGCGCCTTCCTGACGGGCGACATTGCGTCGCCCGCGCTGGAAAGGCTGGTGATTAAGCCCGGAACGCCGCTCAGCGAGCTACAGCGCAAGCTGAACCATCTGGCGCAGGAAGTATTCAATGCACGCTCCAAAAAGCAAATGCACCGTCAGCGACACATTGTGCGGCAGATTGACCAGTATATAGCCGAGCATCTAAGCGGCGATTTGTCGCTCACCGCGATTGCGGACGCGCTGCATTTCCATCCCACCTACATTTCGCGTGTGTACCGTGAATGCAGCAGCGTGTCGTTCAGCGACAGCATTGCACAGTCCCGGCTGAAGAAGGCGTGCAGCCTCCTCAGCGAAACCGACCAGTCCATCGCCTCTATTGCGGAGCAGACGGGCTTCAATACCGCCAACTATTTTGCCCGATGGTTCCGGAAATGGATGGGCTGCACCGCGCAGGAGTATCGGGAACGCTCGCGAGATCATGCGTAATACGATTTCCTGATTCAACTGCGCCATCTGCTTGCGCCTTGGTGCATTCTCATTTGGAAATAATATAAGGCGCTGCCCGGTTTGAGAAAAAATCAAACCGGGCAGCGTTTTATCTGGAAATCGTATTATTGCTTTTTGATGCGCACCGAATCGCGCATAACGACGTCTACGCCGATTTCTGTCTTAATGGTGCAAGGCATATCGCGCTCCACCAGAGAAAGCAGCGTGCGAACCACCGTCACGCCCAGCTCCTTTCGGCAGACGCGGATGGTGCTTAGCTGAGGGGTACAGCGTCAAGGGCTGATCGAACGAGATGACACATCATGGGGAGCCGACGCACGCGTTCTGGCTCCCTATTTTGACGCTTGAATGCAAGGCAGGAGGTCGATTCTGACATGCAACACCATGTGCTGCGGCTGGACGCCCCCGGAATGGCTTTCCACGAAAGCATGCTGCTGGGCAACGGCTGGATGGGGCAGGCGATACATGGTCAGCCGGAGCATGAAACGCTGGAGCTGAGCCACATCGCCTTTTATTCCGGTTCCCCGGATGAGGATACGCCTGACGCCGCCGCGGCGGAGTCCTTCCGCCTGGCGCGGCAGGCGGCGCTTGACGGCGATTATGCGGCGGCGGATCGGCAGATTGAAAGCTTCATGGGAAGCAAAGAACAGTACGGCACCTCGATGCCGGTCGGAACGCTGCGAATTACGCAGACGCTGGGCGCATGGCGGGATTACGGACGAAGCCTGGATCTGGAAGAGGGCTTGATGCAGCTGAGCTTCCGCCACGAGGGCGGTATGCAGCGGCGGGAGTGCTTCTGTTCTTACCCGGATCGGGCGTTCTTCCTTCGGGCAACGGATGATGCGCCCATGACCGTGCGCATTGCCATGGGAGATGGCGCGGCGAAGGCAAGCGCGTATAAGGGCGGCTTACTGCTGGATGCGTGGGCGCATGAAAACCGCCACAGCGACGGGACGTGCGGGACGCATCTGCTGGGACTTGTTACGGTGGACGCAGGGGATGGCGCGGTCGTCTGTACCGGCGATGCGCTGGAAATTCACGGAAGTCACGAATGGCTGCTGCGGCTGACGATGGTATCCGACTTTACGCCGGAGGAGCAGCAAGTGCGTCTTCCTGACGCAGCTTGGACGGAAAACGCCAAGGAGCGGCTATTCGCTCGCTGCGCCTTGGCGGACTATGCCATGCTTCGCGCACACCATGCTGCGGATTTTTCCGGGCAGACGCAGACCGCACGGCTTCATTTGGCGGGCGACGATACGGCGAACGACGCGGAAATGCTCTTTGCCTTCGGCCGCTATCTGACCGTCAGCGGCGCGAGAGCGGACGCGCCGCTGCCCATGTCCCTGCAAGGCGTGTGGAACGACAACGTTGCCTGCCGCATCGGCTGGACGTGCGATATGCACTTGGACATCAACACCCAGATGAACTATTGGCTGTGCGAATCCAGCGGCTTGAGTGAAAGCCATCTGCCGTTGTTCGCATGGATGGAAAAGCGGCTGATTCCGCATGGACGCAGGAACGCCCAGCGTCACTACGGCTTGCCGGGATGGGCAGCGGAGCTGGTTGCAAACGCATGGGGCTATGCGCAGCCCTACTGGAACAAGAGTCTTGCGCCCTGTCCGGCCTGCGGCGCATGGCTGGCGCTGGACTACATGACCTACTATCGCCGCACAGGGGACGAGGCTTTCTTGAAGGAGAAGGCGCTTCCGGCGCTGCGGGAAGCGGCGGCGTTCTTTCTGGCGTATCTTTTTGAGGACGAGGAGGGCTTCCTGACCTGCGGCCCGTCGATTTCTCCGGAAAATGCGTTCGTGACGGAAAACGGAAAATGCTATTCCTCCGTTGGAACAGCGTTTGAGCTGAGCATGATCCGTGCGCTTCTGACGGATGATCTGGAAGCCCATAGGGCGCTTCGGCTTCCCGAGGACGCACATCAGCGCGCTGTTCGGGAGGCGCTGGCAAAGCTGCCGCCGCTGCGCACGCTGCCAGATGGCACGCTGGCGGAATGGTCGCACAATCTGCCTCCGGCGGACAGACAGCATCGACACATGAGCCATATGGTCGGACTGTATCCGCTGTATCAGATTACGCCGGAGGAAACGCCGGAATTAGCCGACGCGGCGCGGGAAAGCATCCGCCAGCGGCTTACTCCTTATGAAAAATGGGAGGATACTGGCTGGGCGCGGAATATGCTGACGCTTTACAGTGCGCGTCTGGGAGATGGAGAGCAGGCGCAGTTCCATTTTTCGGAGCTGTGCCGCCGTTTGACCATGCCGAACCTGTTGGTGATGCACCCGCCCACGCGGGGCGCGTCCTCCTTTGCGCCGGTCTGGGAGCTGGACGGCAACACGGGCGCAGCGCAGGCGGTTGTGGAAATGCTGCTGCAAAGCCGGAAAAACCGAATTGACCTGCTGCCTGCATTGCCGGAGGCGTGGACGGAGGGCTGCTTTGAGGGCTTGATGGCGGATGGCCCGGTGCGGGTATCCGCCAAGTGGCGGGACGGCGCTTTGACGGAGGTTATGCTGCTGAGCTGGCGCGACAGGGAAGTTACGCTGCATTGCCGAGGCTGGGAGCAAACAATCAGCCTTCGGGCAGGAAAGCCATATACGGTGATTCAAGGAAGGGAGCAATCAACATGAACGAAGCGAACAAGAAGCTGCGCATTGGTGTGCTCGGACTGGGGGAGGGACGCAGCGTCATCTCGGCCGTGCAGAGCAGCGGGCTGTGGAAGCTGGGCGCCATCTGCGACCTGAACGAGCAGCTGTGCCGAGAGCGAGCGGAGGAGTTTCACCTTTCCGGTTACTGCACCGATTATCAGGAGATGCTGCGGGATGAAAGCATTGACGTGATCGGCATTTACACACCCGACCAGCTTCATGCCCAACATATCATCATGGCGTTGGAAGCGGGCAAGCATGTGGTCTGCACCAAGCCGCTGATGGTGGACTTGACCATGGCCAAGGAACTGCTGGAAGCGCAGCGAAGGAGCGGCAAGCAGGTTTTCATCGGGCAAAGCTCCCGATACTTTGAAGCCGCCATGCACCAGCGCCGCGATTTTGAGAAGGGTCGTAACGGCGAATTGGTGACGGTGGAAACCCATTACAACAGCGACTCCCGCTGGTTCCTGGAACGGGCATGGAGCCATCGCGAGGGCTTTTCATGGATGTACAATTTTTTGATTCACGCGGTTGACTTGGCGCTGTGGTATCTGCCGGAGGTGGAGGACGTATACGGGGTGGGCGTTTGCTCTGCCAACAGCGCGTCCCGCGGCGTTATGGCGCCCGATTCGCTCAAGTTCCTTCTCAAGGACAAGCGCGGTGTCTGCGCCAGCGTCAATGGGAATTATGCGGTGCCGGGTTTTGGCAAGCAGGCGGAGCATTTCATCTCCTGCACCCTGCGCGGAACCAGCGGTTCATCCAAGGCGGAATGCCCCTTCGATTACTACCATCATTTCTCCGAGACGGGAATTTTCAATACCACGGTTCATGAAAATTACGACGAGCGCAGACCTTATTATTACCGGTTTGAAGGGGACAGCCATCATGCCGGGGAATACCAGAACTATCTGGATTACTTTGCCCGCTGCATCTGGGACGGCGAAACGCCCAAGCCCGATCTGTCGGAGGGCATTCGCACCATCGCCGTCATGGAGGCCATGCGTCGTTCACTGTCCTCCGGGCGCGTGGAGAAGGTTTCCATTGTGCTGGAGGATTGGAAGCTGAAGGAGGAGATTCAGGGATGAAGTACATCAAGCCGTGGAAACAGGGAAAACTGCGTGTAAGTGAAAATGGCCGCTATCTTCGCAACGGCGAGCAGCCCTTCTTCTATCTGGGCGATACTGCATGGCTGCTGTGCCCGGTCTGCGATGAGGAAGAGGCGAAGCTGTACCTGACCAACCGCCGCGACAAGGGGTTCAATGTGATTCAGACGGTGCTGATTCACCGCCTGCCGGAAATGCCCGCCACCAATCCCGCTGAGGTCGAAAAGGATCCGACAGATCCCGCTTACTGGAGCTTTGTGGATCGAGTGATGGACATTGCCGAAGAGCTGGGACTGTATATGGCGCTGCTTCCCGCATGGGGACATGTGGTGAAGGAGGGGTACATTAGCGAGGAGAATATCGACCGCTATGTGACCTTTCTGGCGAATCGGTACGGCTCGCGTCCGAATGTCATTTGGCTGTTGGGCGGCGATATTCGCGGCGACCAGCAGCATGATCTGTACTGCCGGGAGGGACGCTTGTTCAAGCAGCTGAATCCGGACAAACTGGTGTGCTACCATCCCTTCGGGCGCACTTCGTCGTCCCTTTGGTTCCACGATGAACCGTGGCTGGATTTCAATATGTTCCAGTCCGGGCATCGCCGCTATGATCAGGTTACGCTGGGCGCGTGGGACGACAATCGGCTGGACGCTGAAACCTACTTCGGGGAGGACAACTGGCGCTATGTGGATCGCGACTACGCCATGACCCCTGTGAAGCCTACGCTGGATGGTGAACCCTCCTATGAGCAAATTCTGCAAGGTCTGCACGATCTCTCCCAGCCCTACTGGCGGGAGTGGGATGTTCGCCGCTATGCCTACTGGTCGGTATTTCAGGGTTCGATGGGACACACCTACGGCGACAACAGCATCCAGCAGTTCTTCCATACGCCGACCATTCCCGGTTCCTTTGGCGTGCGCTACACATGGCAGGATTCACTGCATCATGTCGGTTCGGAGCAGATGGGCATCCTGAAGGACTTGATGGAATCCGTCGATTACCAATCGGGTCATGAGGCAACGGCGCTGCTGCTTTCGCCGCAGGGGAAAAAGTACCGCCGCATCAGTGTCTTTGCGGGGAATGACTTCCTCTTTGCGTATACCTATCTCGGCGAAGCGTTCACGCTGTCCTTGACGCCCTATGCGGGGCGAAGGCTGACGGTCAGCTGGTTCAATCCGGTTAGCGGTCGGGAGAGCTTTTTGATGGATGCGACCGGAAAAGAAAGCATTGCCGTCAAGCCTGTCAAGCGTTTTACGCCGGATAACGACTGGGTACTGGTCGTTCGGGCAGAGTGAAATTCGCGGCGCAGCATGGCGCATTCTTATCTGGAAATCGTATGATGAAAAATCCATTCACCAGCCGACCACCTCATCTGTGCGGTGTTACCTTAAATGCATAGCAAAATCCGCGTCTGCTTTCGTGCTGCTGCATGGGGACGCGGATTTTTTGGTTCATCACGGAAAGCTGTGGGATAATAAAAAGGTTCTTCACGGAACCTTGGGGGCAACCGACAAGAACTGAATAAGTAAAAAGAAATAATCGTCATCGCGAAAACCGTAGCCCATACGCTTGGCAACTTTGGTTTTGTTGTTGCAGCCTTCCAGCTTGCCGGTCTGCGCTTGCCGCTGGACTTGTCAGGTGCATCTACATACAGCCTGTGTACTCCATGTATTCGAGGATGTAAGCCACAATGAACAATTCTTTCTGGCTGATGCTCTCGCGTGCGTGTTGGCAAACGCGCGAAGAACATCGGCTGGAAAGATTTTTTCTTTTCATTGACAGTTTCTCCAACTTTCAAGCGCCGATAGTACAATTCCACGCTGCTTTTGCTGAAAAAATGTGCTACAATACAAATGCATCAAGGAAGTCGTATAGCCTGTTTGGCAAAAAACGCCGGGCAACTTTTACCATATCAAACAGCTGTCCGACGAAATAAGCGAGGGGATAACAATGGACATCATCAAAATCAAAGCCGAAGTATACCAGCTTGAACAGCAGGGAAAACGCCTGCCGATTCTGCATTATTTGCAGGACGTGTGGCAGCAGGAGCCGCCGTCTGGGGGTTTGACTGTGCTGGCACTGCGGCAGATGGTTGCCTATGCGGATACGGTGGTTCAATTTTCGGAAAATTCCCCGCTGTGGGAGGCGAAAAATGAGTATTCGCTCTACAAGGCTTTTCTGCTGGATATTATTTCTTGGGGGCTGAAAAACTACCGCACGAGCAAGCAGTTCCTATGGCAAATGTGCTTTTATCTCAATCCGGAATACACCTATTACTATATGTACGGCAGGGAGATAACGGACGACAATGCGGTTGAATGGAAGAAGACGCTGTTTCAGGAAGCCGCCCAGCTATATCCGGACAGCTTGCTTTTCAAGTGCATTGACCCTATCGAGTGCATGGATCATCGGCGGCTGGACAGATTTACGGAAGAAGAGAAAGCGCAGATTCGCGCGGAACTCGCGGAATGGAATTTGCAGGAGAATGAGCTGGATCACGAAGTTGTGTGGATTTTTGACCACTATCTGTTTCATGAGGGGATTCAGCGATAAGTTTTGCGGGGAATAACAATAAGAAGCTGCGCGGCGATGCCACCATGACGGCAAAGCCGCGCAGTTTTTAACCAGTTTCTTGCCGTGTCAGAAGGCACGCATCCCGCCCTCCTCCCACAATTTACAACACATTTACACCCCGCCCCTCGCAATCCCCGCCGCCCCATGTTATACTAAAGTGGGTGATAATTATGCCAAAACGCATTCTCATCGTCGAGGACGACGCGGCGATTTCGCGCCTGCTCGAATCCAACCTGCGCCTGTCCGGGTATCAGCTCATTTGCACGGCGGATGGCTGCCAAGCACTGGAACTGCTGCAAAATCAACCCTTCGATTTGGCGCTGTGCGATATCATGCTGCCCGAAATCGACGGTTTCGAGCTCCTGCCGCACATGCGCGCGCAGGGCGTGCCGGTCATTTTCGTCTCCGCCAAGGCGGACGTGCAGAGCCGGGTGCGCGGGCTGCGGCTGGGCGCGGAGGACTATCTCGTCAAGCCGTTTGACATTCTGGAGCTGCTCGTGCGAATGGAAAAGGTGCTCGCGCGGTCGGACAAGCATCCGCAGAGGTTCCGGTATCGCGATATCGCCGTCGATGAGGCGAGCCACACGGTCACGAAAAGCGGAACACCGGTTTTACTGAAGCCGATGGAGTACGAGCTGCTGCTGACGTTCATCCGCCATCCGGGCATGGTGATGACGCGGGAGGATTTGCTGCATCAGGTGTGGGGCGACGCGTTCATCGGCGAAACGCGCACGGTGGATGTACACGTCGCGGCGCTGCGGCGCAAGTTGGATTTGGGCGGAGAACTTGCCACCGTGTACAAAATTGGCTATCGGCTGGAGGTGCTGGCGTGAAATTGTGGCTCAAGCAGACACTCGTCACCCTTGCGGTGATTCTGCTGTCCGTCAGCATGTGTCTGTACCATTTTGTGGCACAGGAGACCGACCAGCTGATTCAGCAGGCGATCCAGAGCGGCGCGCGCGACACGGCGGTTTTCTGCGACCACTTGTCTACGCTGGAACGTACGTCAACCGCTTATGACATGGATATCATCACCCGGCAAGCGCTGATTCAGTACACGTTTTCGACGTATGCGCATCTGTTGCAGACAGGGGACTGCACGTGGTCGCTGGTGATGGACGGACAGTACTACTACAACACGGCATCGTGCCAGCCAATGGAAACCCTGCCGATGGCGGAGGATGCCGTCGCCGCCAGCCGCATCGTCGAGCGGGGCGGGACGCACCTGCTGATATCCGCGCAAACCATGTCGGTGCTGCAAACGCCGCTGACGGTCTATCGCGCGGCGAACATCGAATCGACATATCAACATATAAACGATTTAACGCGCGCGGCGCAGCTGTCCCTGCTGGGCTGCCTGCTGCTGTGCGGCGTGCTGCTGCCGCTGATGCTGCGGAAAACGCTCGCGCCACTGCGGAAATTGGCACAGATTTCGGACAAAATCGCGTGCGGGGCATATGAACTGCGGGTTAATATTTCGGCGGATGACGAGGTGGGTGAGCTGGCGCGCGCGTTTGACCACATGGCGGATACGGTGGAGCAGAAAATTGCCGATTTGGAGGATACCGCCCGGCGGCGCGAGCTGCTGCTGGGGGCGCTGACGCACGAGATGAAAACGCCCATGACGGCAATTATTGGCTTTTCTGGAAGCTTGCTGTCCATGCCGCTGACGGAGGAGGGGCGCATGGAGGCCGCCTACGAGATTCACGAGGCGGCGAAGCGAACCGAGCGCTTGAGCCAGAAGATGATGCAGCTGATTTCACTACAAGAAGGAAATGCAGCGGTGCAGCAAAGGCAGGTGGATGCGCGGGAACTGCTGGAGAGGGTCTGCGCCGCAATGCCGAAAGATACTGCTTTTGAACTTGCGGTTCATACGGAGACGCTGACGGGCGACCCGGATTTGCTCTTCTGCTTCCTGACGAACGTCGTGGACAACGCCATCAAGGCGAGCCCGGCGCACGCCGTTATCCGCTTGTCGGCGAGCAAAGAGGGGCGGCGGCAGGTGCTTGCCGTGGCGGACGCGGGCGGCGGCATTCCGGCGGACAAAATCCACCTCGTCACCGAACCGTTTTACCGCGTGGATAAGGCGCGCAGCCGGAAATTGGGTGGCGCGGGGCTGGGGCTCAGCCTGTGCCGGATGATTGCGGAAGCGCACGGCGGGCAGCTGGAAATCCAAAGCGAGGTCGGGAAAGGCACGACGGTTTCGATGATTTGGTGCACAGAAGAAAAGTAAAGTGCGTAAAAGAAGCGGAATATTCCCCGAAACGCCGTGATTTACAACTTGCTTACAGCTTGATTGCAAGTCGATGATGACTTTCGCCCGCCCGCGTGGTACGCTGAAATCGGAGGTGAAGGACATGAAACGAACCCTTTTGCTGATGCTCGCGCTGCTGCTTCCTGCGCTTGCTGCGGCGGATGTATCGGCACAAGTCAACGCACCAGAAACATACAGCGCTGTCTGGCAGAGCAGCACGGGCAGGACGATTGTCACGGTGGATGCCGCGGTTGAAATTCCCGCCGTGCCGCAGCTGATGATTTACCCTGCGGTTCAGCGTACGTTTACTGCCGATGACTTGCAGCGCGCGGCAGTCTGCTTCGGCGCTGCGCCCTATTGGGGGATGCCGAGCAGCTTGGACAGCGTGACCCGCCCCGCCGCGAACAGCAATCCGACGAGCGTCGGTATTCGCGCGGAATCGAAAAACGCAGCAGGAAACCGCGCGCTGCTGACGTTCGTTCAGCATCGTCGACATGATGGAAATCTGTGGTACGGCACAATCCAATTCTTGGGGCACGGCGCGGCACGCTATCAGGTGGACGACCTTCCGACAACCGGGGAAGTCAGCGCCGATGCCCGCGAAAAAGCGGTGCAAATCGCCCAGAGCCTTGACGCGGAGATGGCGCTCGCCTACGAGGGGCGCTGCATGGGCTACGAGTACGACGGTGGGATGAGCAGCCTGCGCGGCGAGCTGTTCATTTTTACCCGAAAGGTAAACGGCGCGCCGACGGCATGGACGAGCGAGGACTGCCAAGCGTACGACAATTTTGAGGACACCTATCAGCTGAAAACGCCGTACGAAGCGCTGAAAATCATTATTGACCGTTACGATGGCGCGATTTGGATGCAGTGGCAAGCGCCGCACACGATTGACCTTGCGTCCGGTCAGGCGGCGACGCTGCTGCCGTTCGACCAGATTGTGACAATCGCCGCGCAGCTGCTGCCGCTGAAATATCAATTTCAGGAACAGTATCTGGCGTACAGGAATCAGGATGCGAACCGAATGACGGTCAACCGCATCACGCTCAGCTATTCGCGAGTGCAGAATCGGGATAATCCGGAGAATTTTTCCATGTTGCCCGTGTGGGATTTCTTAGATGCGGACGACCCGGCGAAGTCGCTGCTGACCATCAGCGCTGTCGACGGCACGGTGATTGACCGCGGCTTTGGGTACTAAGCCGATGAAAGCGATTGTCTGCGATGTTCGCCGCGCACTCGCGGGGCGCTGGTTTTGGGCGGCGCTGCTGGCGACCACGGCGGCGCTGTACCTCTCCATCGGGCAAGCCGCCGATGCGCTGATGGATGACACACAAAACTTGCGGTTTACATTGAGCGAGCTCCTGCTGATGGCGCTGTGCGGTGATTTCGGGATGCTGACCCTCCCGGCGCTCTCCGCTTTGCCCTTCGCGGCACAGGCGCTGCACGAAATCAAGTGCGGCGCGGTTCGCCCGGCGGTGTTCCGGGCAGGGCGGAGGATGTGGATTCTGGGCAAAGCGGCGGGTTGCATCCTCAGCGGCATGGTGCTGCAAGCGGCGGCGGCGGGGCTGTTGGGGCTGATTCTGTACGCTGTCCGCGGCGGGGGCATCCTGCTGGAAATAAATGCAGAGTTTAATGCGGCACTCCTGCGGCGGATGCTCTGCGGGGGCATTTGGGCGAGCGTCGGATGCGTGATGGCGCTGGCAACGGAAACATCCTCCGCCGCGCACCTCGGCCCGCTGTGCCTGTGCTACGCGCTGATGATGCTCGGCAAGCGCTTTTTCCCGGCGGCGGTGATGCTAAATCCTATAAACTGGATTGACGGCGGCGACGGGATGCTTGCGGGGCTGGAAACTGTTTCTATCCTCCTGCAAATCGTCTTTTTGAAGCGAGGTGTCCGGGAATATGTGTAAAATGCAGCCGCCCCTCGTCTGCGCGGGGTGGAATCTGTACAGCCTGCGAAAAAACCCAAGGTTTTATTTAAGCCTGACGCTGGGCTTCCTGCTCTGCTGGCTGCTGACGGACAAAACGATGCAAATCAGCCGAACGTACCTGACCAGCGTGCAGCTTGTCGAGCCGTTCGTATGGTGCTACGCGGACGGGGACAGCATCCTCTACGCCGCGCTGGTGCTGATGCTGATGCTCTCCGCCCTCCCGCGCATGGACACGCCGGCAAGCTACCTGATTTTCCGCACGACGCGGCGGAGCTGGCTCATCGGGCAAATCATCACCACGCTGATTGTAACTTTCGGTTATTGCCTGATGATTCTGCTTAGCTCGATGCTGATGTGCATCGGCTGCAATGTGTACGCCACGAATCGCTGGAGCGAGACCGCGACCATGCTCTCTTTTGCGCCCGCCGGATTTGAAACCGCGCTCACCGTCATGCGAAAGACGGTCAAACTGACCACGCCGTGGGGCTGCTGCGCGCAGATTTTCGGGCTGATGTTCCAGTATGTGCTGCTGCTTTCCATGCTGCAACTGCTGTTTACTGTGCTGAAAAGCAAGAAAATAGGCATATTAGCCGCCATTTGGCTGAATTTTGTCGGATTTGTGCTGACGCCGGAGCGCTTCATGGCGTGGCTGCACCTGCCCACGGAGATGCGCTATTACGCCAACGTGCTCGCGGCGTGGCTCTCGCCATTGCAGCACGCCACCTACACCATGCACAATTTCGGCTACGATTTGCTGCCGCGGCTGCACGTCTCCTACCTGATTTTGGGTGGATTGACCGTGCTGCTGATGGCTCTCGCTGCTATCAAAATGTGTACCTTCCAGTTTAACTTTGCAGGAGGTGTTTCGGATGCGTGAAATCGTCGTGGACGTGCAGCACGTCAGCAAGTCGTTCGGCAGCGAGCAGGTTTTGGAAGATGTTACCTTGCAATTGATGCGCGGGAAAATCCACGGCATCATCGGGCGGAACGGCAGCGGCAAAACCGTGCTGATGAAATGCATCTGCGGATTCCTGCGGCCGACGGCGGGGAAAATCAGCGTATTCGGTAAAAATATCGGCACGGACTGCGATTTTGCGCCCAAAACGGGAATGCTGATTGAAGCCCCCGGTTTTTTGCCGCACGAGACGGGCATGAGCAATCTCCTGTGGCTGGCGAAGTTAGGCAACGGCGCGCGCTGCGAGGACGTGGCGGCGCTGATGCGCTTGGTGGGGCTTGACCCCGCGGCAAAAAAGCGGGTGAGCCAGTATTCGCTGGGGATGCGGCAGCGGCTGGGCATTGCGCAAGCGCTGCTGGACGCGCCGGAGCTGCTGATTTTGGACGAGCCGATGAACGGGCTGGATAAAAATGGCGCTGCGGAGATTCGCGCGCTGCTGCTTGACTTGAGGGCGCAGGGCAAGACGATTCTGCTCGCCAGCCACTTCGCGCAGGACATCGACGCGCTGTGCGACACGGTGCAGGAGATGGCGCAGGGGCGGATACGGGAGGTGTAATCCGAAGAGAATCCCCTCATGCACTTTACGATTCCCTTATACTATTTCCAAATTCACCTGCGCCATCTGCTTGCGCCTTTTCCCCGTTGGCGT